>OIYX01000057.1_pt1 | contig 36486 bp, 31 predicted proteins | sample 1588431 | NCBI WGS metagenome assembly OIYX01 (sample SAMN03283241) | human gut metagenome | biome: human-associated habitat; material: feces | host: Homo sapiens | place: Peru | collected 2012
CAGACGGAGCGCCTCATCGCCGCGCTCCCCGAGGGCACGCGCGGGGCGCAGGCCGAGCCGCCGCGCTATGAGCGGCGCGACTGCGCGATCGAGATCCCGGCGGACGTCGGCTTCTCCGCCCTCGGCGGGAATCTCTATGCCTCCGGCGCGCGCTTCACGGGCGCGTGCGACGCGCTGTCCTCCCTTGCCTCGTATGTCTATCTCTGGAACCGCATCCGTGTGCAGGGCGGCGCCTATGGCGCGGGGATGGGGATCCTCGCCCGCGGCGACGTGTTCTGCTATTCCTATCGCGACCCCGACCTCGCGGCCTCCCGCGAGGCCTACCGCGGCATGGCGGACTTCCTTGCCGACTTCCTGCGGCAGGGTGAGCCGCTCGACGGCTTCCTCATCGGCGCGCTGAACGCAGCCGATCCGCTCATCAGCCCGTCCGAGGCCTGCATGTTGGCCTGCAGACGCCACCTCAACGGCACCACGTGGGAAAAGCTGGCGCAGTGGCGGCGCGAGCTGCTGCACACCACGGCCGACGACCTGCTTGCCCTGAATGAGCAGGTTCGCGCCGTCCTTGAGCACGGCTGCTTCTGCGCCGTCGGGAGCGCCCGCGCCGTATCCTTCGTTTCAAGCTGATCCCGAATTCAGAGGCTCCCTAGTATCATAAGATACATCGTCGCACAAATGCTCACCGGGAGGGTCTGCAGCTCGCAGACCCTCCCGGTGCGCGTTTCCCTCAGCGGTTCAGAAGCCGCGCAGGGAGCGGACGGTGCACCCGCATGGCGCCCTTCGGGCAGAACTCCTGGCAGCAGAAGCAGCGGATGCAGGCTTTTTTGTTGATGACGGCGCGCCGCTCGACAATGCGGATCGCGTGCGCCGGGCAGATGGTTTGGCACAGGCCGCAGCCGACGCATTCCTTTTTCGCAAGGCGCGGCTCGCTGCGCAGAGCGCGCCGCGCGACGCCGCTGAACAGCCGGCCGAGCCTGCCCGGCAGGAGCGTCTCGAATTGCAGGCCGCGTCCGCGCTCGATGCGCTTGAAATCCGGCACGCAGAGCGCGTCGAGGTCGCCCGCGATCTCGTCGGGCGTGTCGTCCAGCAGGCCGAATTTCCGCGCGGCCTGAAGCGTCGGCACGGCCATCGGATCAAGGCCGATCAGCCGCGCGCAGACGCGGTCGAGCCGGTGGCAGTCCGTCCCGGCCAGCAGCGCGCCGACGCGGCGCGGCGTCCCGGCGGTCGGGCCGTTGCCCTCCATGGCGGTGACGGCGTCGACCAGATAGAGCCGGGGCTTGAAATAGCGGTTCAGATCGACGATCATCCCGGCAAAATCCAACGGGTCGGGATAGCGGAAGTGGTACTCCGGCTTCGTCGTGCCCGGCACGGCGCCGAACAGGTTCTTCGTCGCGGCGGAGAGCGACATCATGCCGTGGCTTTTCAGCTTGCAGAAGCTGATGATCGCGTCGGCGTCGTCGAGATAGGCGGTGTAGGCAAAGCGCCGCGCCACAAAGGCCTCCGGAAAGGAGGCCTCTTTTTGGTCAAAATTGCGGTTCAGCTCGGCGCCTGCGGCCTCGGCCTCGCGCATCCCGGTCACGCGGTAGACGTGCTCGAGCACGGAGGACGTGAAGCGGTTGCCAGGGCTGTCGCCGATCACGACGGACGCGCCGCGCTGCCTGAGCAGCCGCGTCAGCGCCGCGAGAAGCGTGGGGTGGGTCGTGGCGGCGGCATCGGGGCGCATGGCTGCGACGAGGTTCGCCTTGATGACCACGCGCATCCCGGGGCGCACCCAGTCCAAGCCGCCCAGCGGCGCCAGCACCTCGGTCAGCGCGCGCTCACAGACCTCCGGGGTATAGGCAGCGCAGGCGGCGACGGATACGTCGGGCATCAGCCTTCGAGCAGAAGCTCGGCGATCTGCACGGCGTTCGTGGCCGCGCCCTTGCGCACCTGGTCGCCGCAGCACCACAGGCACAGGCCGTTTTCGTCGGTCAGGTCGGGGCGAATGCGCCCGACAAAGACGAGATCCTGATCGGACGTGTCGAGCGGCATCGGATATTGCTTCTCGGCAAGCTCGTCGACCAGCCGGCAGCCGGGGGCGGCGGCGATGGCCGCGCGCGCCTCGTCCACGGAGACAGGCCGGTCAAAATGCAGGCTGACGGAGATGGAGTGACTGCGCACGACCGGCACGCGCACGCAGGTGCAGGAGACCTTCAGCTCCGGCAGGTGCATGATCTTGCGCCCCTCGTTCTGCATCTTCATCTCCTCGCTCGTGTAGCCCTCGAATTGCTCGCTGCCGATCTGCGGGATCAGGTTATAGGCGATCTGATAGGGGAAGACCTTCGGCTGCACGGGCTTGCCGGCGCGCAGCGCCTCGACCTCCTCTGCCAGCTCCAGCGGGCCGCCCGCGCCCGCGCCGGACACGGCCTGATACGTCGAGGCGGTCATGGCGCGGATCGGGCTCAGCGCGTTGAGCGCGTTGACGGCCGTGACCGTGATGATGGTCGAGCAGTTCGGGTTGGAGATGATGCCGCGGTGCAGCCGGACGTCTGCGGGGTTGATCTCCGGGACGACGAGCGGGACGCTCGGATCCATGCGGAAGGCCGACGAATTGTCGACGAACACCGCGCCGGCCTTAACGATGGCCGGGGCGAAGCGCTTGGCGACGTCGTTCTCGGCCGCGCCGAGGACAATATCCATGCCCCGGAAGGCGGCGTCGCAGGCCTCCTCCACGGTGATGGGGCTGCCGTTCCACTCGAGCACCGTTCCGGCGCTGCGCGCGCTGGCCAGCAGGTGCAGCTCCCCGACCGGGAAGCGGCGCTCCGCCAAAAGCTTCATCATTTCTCTGCCGACGGCGCCGGTCGCGCCGAGAATTGCAACGTTATATTTTTTCATACGGAATTCCTCACTTTACAAAAGCGTCATACAGGATGCGGATGGTCGGGGCGTAGTCCTCGTCGTCCACGCCGACGAGAATGTTCAGCTCATCCGGCCCCTGCGAGATCATGCGGATGTTGATGCCCTGCTGGCCGAGCGCGGCGAAGATCTTGCCGGAGGTGCCGGCGCGGCGCGCCATTTTGCGGCCGACGGCGGCGACGATGGCAATGTTTTCGATGATGACCAGATGATCCGGCCGCACCGTGCGGCGCAGATCGTCGATCAGCGAATATTGCCGCGGGCGGAGCTTCTCGCCGGGAACGACGAGGCTGATGCAGTCGATGCCGGTCGGCGTGTAGCAGACGGGCACGTTGTTTTCCTCGAAGACCTGCATGATCTGCCGCAGCGTGCCGACGGCGCCGCTCATGCCCTTTTTCGAAATGGTGACAATGGAAAAATCCTTTTTGCCCGCGATGCCCGTGATGAAGCGCGGGGTGTTGCGCGGGTCGTTGAACTCGTCGGAGATCAGCGTGCCGGGGTTGGACGGGTCGTTCGTGTTGCGGATGTTGAGCGGGATGTTTTTCTCGCGCACCGGGAAGACGGTCATTTCGTGCAGCACCTGCGCGCCGCTGTAGGAGAGCTGGCGCAGCTCGCTGTAGGTCGCGCGCTCGATGGTCTTGGGGTGGTCAACGATGCGCGGATCGGCCATCAGGATGCCGGAGACGTCCGTCCAGTTTTCGTAGACCTCGGCGTTCAGGGCGGCGGCGGCCAGCGCGCCGGTGATGTCCGAGCCGCCGCGCGTCAGCGTGCGGATCTTGCCGTCGGGCATCACGCCGTAAAAGCCGGGGATGACAGCGCAGCCGTCCTCGAGGCAGTCGCGCAGGGCGGCGTAGGACTTCTCCTGATCGACCGTGCCGTCGTAGCGGAAATAGAGCCAGCGCGTCGCGTCGATGAAGGGGAAGCCGAGAAAATCGGCCATGAGCCGCGCGGAAAAATACTCGCCGCGCGAGACCAGCTCCTCGCAGGAGATGCCGCTCTCCATTTTCTGGTGCAGCGCGTCGAACTCGGACTCGAGGTCGGTCTTGAGCCCCAGTTCGTCGCGAATGGCGCAGTAGCGCTCGCGGATCTTGTTGAAAATATCCTCATAGGACACGCCGTACTGCAGGTGGGCGTGGCAGAGATAGAGCAGATCGGTGATCTTGTTGTCGTCGTGCGTGCGCTTGCCGGCGGCGGAGACGACCACGACGCGGCGCGCCGGGTCGGCGTGCACGATGTCGGCGATCTTGCGGTATTGCGCGGCGTCCGCCATCGACGTGCCGCCGAATTTCAGAACTTTCATTGGGAAGAACTCCTTATTTAATTATCGCAGGGAGGCAAAGAAGCACTCCGGGTCGACCGCGCGGCGGGCTTTAGCCCACGCGTGCAGCTCCGTGACGGAGACGGGCGTTGTGATGACGGCGCGGTCGAGCACCTTTTCGATGTGCGCCTTGAGCCACGCGTCGACGCCGTTCGTGCGGACGTAATACTGCCGCACCACGCTGCGGTTATCCACCGCGGTCGGCTCGAGCCGGTCGGTGTAGAACCCCGTCCAGCCGCGCGAAACGTCCACGCAGTCCTGCAAGACATTATATGCCGTGGGGTAGCGCCCGGCGCCCTGCCCGTAAAAGCTCTGCTTGCCGATGCGCTCGCCGGTCAGGGAGATGAGATTGTTGTTCGTCGGAATGGCCGACTCGGGCATGGACGGGGTCATGAGCGTCGGCTCGATATAGGCAACGACGCTGCGCTCGAGCTTGCGCGAGGCGGCGAAGAGCTTGCAGACGCGCCCCATGCGGCGGAAGGCCGCGATGTCGCCGTCGGTGATCTGCTCAATGCCGCAGACGTCGACGTCGTTTTCGTCGATCACGCGGCCGTAGGCGATGTTCGACGAGATGACGAGCTTGCGCCGGATGTCCGCGCCGCTGACGTCGCTCGACGGGTCGCGCTCGGCATAGCCCAGCTCCTGCGCCTCGCGCAGCGCCTCGGCGTAGCCGACGTCGGTCGTGTGCATCCGGTCGAGGATGAAATTCGTCGTGCCGTTCATGATGCCGCTGATGTGGATGACCGGCTCCTGCTCGATCGTCCGCGCCAGCGTGGTCAGCCACGGGATGCCGCCGCCGGCCGCCGCCGTGCAGCGCAGGGCGACGTGCTTTTCTTCGGCCAGCTCGACCAGCTCGCGGTAGTGCGCCGCGATGAGCAGCTTGTTGGCCGTGATGACGTTTTTGCCGGCCTCGAGGCTCGCCTTGACCCATTCATAGGCCGGGTGCAGGCCGCCGATGACCTCGACGACCGTGTCGACCGTCTCGTCGGCAAGGATCTGCTCCATATTCTGCGCGACCGGACAGGCGATGCCGTCAAAGAGCACCAGCGAGAGCACGTAGGCCAGTTCCATGTCGTCTCGCTCGATGAGGTAGTCATAAACGCCGCGGCCGACCGTTCCGAGCCCGAGCAGCGCGATGCGCAGCTTTGTTTTTCCCATGGTTTTTCCCCCTTTTTTCAAAAGCATTTGTCTCTGTGAGAAAAACACTTGCATTTTTCTGAAAAACAGTATATCATAGGAGCTAGAAAATTGCAAGACGGGACAGGTGGTTTTTTTATGATTTATCAGAGTGCCAGAAACGCGGCGCTGACCGCAACGGCGACGCAGGCCGTCCTGCGCGGGCTTGCGCCGGACGGCGGGCTTTACGTCCCCGACCGCTTCGAGCCGTTTCCGTGGCGGGAGATGCTCACGCGCGACACCTTCGGCATGGCCGAGGGGATCTTGAGCGCGCTGCTGCCGGAGTTTGAGGATATGCACGGGCTGGTGCGGCGCGCCTACGCCGGGAAATTCGAGACGGACGAGCTGACGCCGCTCGTGCCGGTCGGCGGGCGATATGTGCTCGAGCTGTTCCGCGGGCCGACGTCGGCCTTCAAGGACGTCGCGCTGTCGATGCTGCCGCAGCTCATCACGGCCGCGCGCCGTCAGGAGGGCGTGCGCGACGAGATCGTGATCCTCACGGCGACCTCCGGCGACACCGGCAAGGCCGCGCTCGCGGGCTTCCGGGATGTTCCGGGCACGCGCATCCTCGTGTTCTATCCGGACGCCGGCGTCTCGGCCGTGCAGAAGGCGCAGATGGTCACGCAGGAGGGCGCAAACGTCTGCGTCTGCGCCGTGCGCGGGAATTTTGACGACACGCAGACCGGCGTGAAGCAGATCTTCGCCGCCGGTGCGCCGGAAAACAGCGGCGTGCGCCTCTCGTCGGCCAACTCGATCAACATCGGGCGGCTGGCGCCGCAGGTGGTCTATTATTTCAAGGCCTACGCCGACCTGCTCCGGGCGGGCAGGGTCGCGTGCGGCGAGCCGGTCGACTTCGTCGTGCCGACGGGCAACTTCGGCGACATTTTGGCCGGATATTTCGCCAAGCGCATGGGTCTGCCCGTCGGGCGGCTCGTCTGCGCCAGCAACCGCAACGACGTGCTGACGGACTTCCTGCGCACGGGCGTCTATGACCGCCGCCGCCCGTTTTATAAGACCCTCTCGCCGTCGATGGACATCCTCGTCTCGAGCAACCTCGAGCGCCTGCTCTATCTGCTCTGCGGCGACTGCGGGGAGGTCGCGGGCTATATGCGCGCGCTCCGCGACGACGGCTGCTACACCGTCTCGCCCGCGCTGCTCGGGAAGCTCCACGCCGAATTTGCCTGCGGCTGCTGCTCCGACGAGGAGACGAAGCAGACCATCGGCAGGGTCTGGCGCGAGGAGGGCTACCTCATGGACACGCACACCGCCGTCGCGTGGCACGTCGCCGAGCAATACCAAAGCGACGCGCCCGTCGTGGTGCTCTCGACGGCCTCGGCCTATAAATTCCCGGCAGCGGTGCTCTCGGCCGTCGGCGGCGACGCCTCGGGCGACGAGTTTGACGTCATGGAGCGCCTGCACGCGCTGACCGGCGTGCCCGTGCCGAAGGCGCTGGCCGAGCTGCGCACGAAGCCCGTGCGCCATCACGCCGTGATCGACCGCGAGGAGATGCCGGCCTTTGTGAACGCGCATCTGAAGGGATAAAATTCGATGAAATTCTACAAATACTGCGGGGCAGGGAACGACTTCGTCCTGCTGGAAAATTTTAACGGCGCGCTCAAGCCCGCGCAGCTTCCCGAGCTGGCGCGCAGGCTCTGCGACCGGCACTTCGGCGTCGGCGCGGACGGCCTGATGGTCGTCGAGCCGCCGCGCGCCGGGGGAGACTGCTCCCTGCGCTTTCTCAACGCCGACGGCTCGCTTGCCGAGATGTGCGGCAACGGGGCGCGCTGCCTCTGCCGCCACTGCTTCGACCGGGGGCTCTCCGGCGACGCGCCGCGGCTCGAGACGGACGCCGGCTTGGTCGTCGGCCGCCGCCTCGCGGCCGACCGCTACCGCCTGCGCCTGAACCGCCCGAGCGAATTTCGGCAGGGGTTGGCGCTTCCGGCGGCGTCGCCCGCGCCGAACGGCGTGGATTACGTCGTGCTCGGCGAGAACGGCATTCCCCACGCCGTCGTGCCGCTGGACGCGGCGCGCCTCGACGGCGACCGGGACAGTCTGCGGGCGTTCGCCCGGGCGCTGCGGCACGACGCGGCCTTCCCCAAGGGCGCGAACGTCAACCTCTGCGCCGTGACCGCGCCGGACACCGTGCGCCTTGTGACCTTTGAGCGCGGCGTGGAGGATTTCACGCTGGCCTGCGGCACGGGCGTCGGCTCGACCGTTTTCGCGCTGACCAAGCGCGGCCTCGTCAGCGGACGCGGCGTCCGCGTCCTGACCGACGGCGGCACGCTCCTTGCCGACACCGACGGTGTCGACCTCGACCTGACCGGCCCGGCGCAGCGCAGCTTCGTCGGCGAATTCGACGATCCGCTCTATTTATTATAAGGAGGACGAGCTTCGATGAGCATCCAAGCCGTGACCCACGCCGTCAACATCCGCCGCGAGGGCAAGACGGTCGTCATTCTGGATCAGACGCTCCTGCCGAACCGCACGGAGTACCTCACGCTTTCCGAGCCGGGCGAGCTTTGGGAGGCGATCCACGCGCTGCGCATCCGCGGCGCGCCCGCCATCGGCATTTTCGCGGCCTATTCCATGGCCGTGCTGGCCGCCGGGATCGACGCGCCCGATTTCGACGGCTTTTACCGCGAATATCGCCGTCTTTCGGACTATCTCAACGGCTCCCGCCCGACGGCGGTGAATCTTTCGCACATGCTTCGGCGCATGGACGGCGTCGTGCTGGCGCACCGGGACGCGCCGCGCGCGGCGCTGCTGGCCGCGCTCGACCGCGAGGCGGCCGCGATCCATCAGGAAGACATGGACATGTGCCGCGCGATTTCGGAATACGGCCTGTCGCTGCTGCACGACGGGGACAACGTCCTGACGCACTGCAACGCAGGGCCGCTGGCCACCTCGCGCTACGGCACGGCGCAGGGGCCGTTTTATCTGGCGCAGGAGCGCGGCGTCAGGCTGCACGTCTGGGTCGACGAGACGCGCCCGCTTTTGCAGGGCGCGCGCCTGACGAGCTACGAGCTGACGCGCGCGGGCGTGGACTGCACGCTCATCTGCGACAACATGGCCAACCTCGTCATGCGGCAGGGCAGGGTGCAGGCGGTGTTCTTCGGCTGCGACCGCATCGCCCGCAACGGCGACGTCGCCAACAAGATCGGCTCGTCCGGTCTGGCCGTGCTGGCGCATCACTACGGCATCCCGGTCTATTCCCTCGGCCCGTCGACCACGATCGACTTTTCCTGCCCCGACGGCGACCACATCCCCATCGAGGAGCGCCGCCCGGATGAGATCAAGGAGCTGTTTTATGAGCAGCCCATGGCGCTGCCGGAGGTCAGGTGCTACAACCCGAGCTTCGACGTGACCGACCACAGCCTGCTCAGCGGCATCGTCACCGAGCGCGGCATCGTGCGCCCGCCGTTCGACGAGGGCTTCCGCAGGCTCTTCCCGGAGGCGATGGGCACATGAGCTATCAGAATTCCAACGAGGCCAGACAGGCCATTTTGGAGGCCGGACGCCGCCTCTATCAGCGCGGCTATGTCGCCGCCAACGACGGCAACATCTCCGCCCGCATGGCCGACGGCACAATCTGGGCGACGCCGACCGGCGTCTCGAAGGGCTTCATGACGCCGGAAATGCTTGTGCGCCTGACGCCGGAGGGCGCGGTCGTCGAGGGCACGTGGCGCGTCTCGAGCGAGATCGCCATGCATCTTGCGATCTACCGCGAAAATCCGGCGCTGGGCGGCGTCGTTCATTCTCACGCCCCGGCCGCGACGGCCTATGCCTCGCTGGGCAAGCCCTTTGATCTGGCCATTTCGCTCGAGACGGCGGTGCAGCTCGGCGTGATCCCCTGCGCGCCCTATGCCGTCACCGGCTCGCCGGAGCTGGCCGAGGCCGCCGCGCAGTTCTGCCGGGAGTATCACGGCGCGTTTTTGGAGCATCACGGCGCGGTCACATGGGGCGCGGACGTGATGCAGGCGCTGTTCCGCACGGAGAGTCTGGAGCACACGGTCACGATGTACGAGCATATGCTCGCCCTCGGCACGCCGCGGCTGCTCACCGAGCGCCAGCTCGGGGAGCTGGAGGCCGTGCGCAGGCGCTTCGGCATCACCGGCGGCGGCCATCCGAGAGGAAGATGACCCCAAATCAACCGAGAGGATAACCAACCAAACGGCATGACAACAACCGAAGCAGCACGCAAGCGCCAAGGGAGAAGCTCCCGCGCTTGCGTGCTGTTTTCAAATGTGCAATATTTTTTCGTTTCCGAATGCACGATGTTCTTCTTTTTTCGCTCCGGGATGCCATGCTTCGACTTAAAGATTGCCGCGTCGGGCGCAAAAATGCGCCCTCCTCGCAATGACATAAAAATGGTAGGTTTTCTGCGGAAAACCTACCATTTTTGCAATCAAACGATTTGAATTTGTCCCTGCTCGGCCGAAGGCCGAATTTCACCGCGCAGCCTACAGCACCTTCGACAAAAAGCTCTGCAGACGCGGGCTTTGCGGGCTTCCGAAGAGCGCCTCGGGCGTGTTTTCCTCGACGATCTGTCCCTCGTCCATGAACAGCACGCGGTCGGCGACCTCGCGGGCGAAGCCCATCTCATGCGTCACGACGACCATCGTCATGCCGTTCTCGGCCAGCTTTTTCATCACGTCGAGCACCTCGCCGACCATCTCCGGGTCGAGCGCCGAGGTCGGCTCGTCGAAGAGCATGACCTCCGGCTCCATGCACAGCGCCCGCACGATCGCGATGCGCTGCTTCTGCCCGCCGGAGAGGCGGTCGGGATATTCCCCGGCGCGGTCGGCCAGCCCGACGCGCTCGAGCAGCTCCATGGCCTTCGCCTCGGCCTCGGCGCGGGGCGTTTTTTTCAGCAGCGTCGGCGCAAGCGTGAGGTTGCGCAGGACGGTCATGTTCGGAAAAAGGTTGAATTGCTGGAACACCATGCCCATCTTCTGCCGCTGCCGGTCAAGATCGACCTTTTTGGCGGTCAGCTCGACGCCGTCGAGGAAGATTTTTCCGCTGTCCGGCTGCTCCATGCGGTTCAGGCAGCGCAGGAAGGTCGATTTTCCGCTCCCGGACGGGCCGATGATGCACACGACGTCGCCCCGGCCGATCTCGGCCGAGACGCCGCGCAGCACCTCGACGCCGTCGAAGCGCTTATGCAGCTCTTGAACGCTTAGCACCCCTGTGCAGCCTCCTTTCCAGCCGGTTCAGCAGCGCCGTCATGCCCACGACGAGCGCCAGATAGGTCAGCGCCACGACCATCAGCGGGTTGAACGCGTCATAGGTATTGTTCCGGATCAGGTTCCCGGCGCGGGTCAGATCCTGCACGGCGACATAGCCCGCGACGGCCGTCTCCTTGAGCAGGGCGATCATTTCGTTGCCGATCGCCGGCAGAATGTTTTTCATCGCCTGCGGCAGAATGACGTGCACCGTCGTCTGCACGCGCGAAAGCCCCAGCGACCGCCCGGCCTCCATCTGGCCGACGTCAACGGCGTTGATGCCGCCGCGCATCAGCTCGGCCATGTATGCGCCGGAGTTGATGCCGAAGGTGACGATGCCGACCGTGATGCCGTCGGCGGATTTCATAATGACAAAATAGAAGATCAGCAGCACCACGACCACCGGGATGCCTCGAATGACCGTCACGTACAGGTCGCAGAGCCTGCAGACCGGCTTGAGCCAGCGGTTGCCCTCGCCGCAGTATTTCACGACCGCGATCAGCGAGCCGATCACGATGCTGATGCACAGCGCGCCGAGCGTGATGATGAGCGTGTTGCCCAGACCCGTCAGCAGGAGGCGGTAGCGATCCTCCTCGAGGAAGGTCTCGGCCAGCTTTGCGCCCCATGTGCGGAAAAATTCCGCGATCGACCCAAAAAGCTCGCTCATCCGCGCTCACCCGCCGTAGGCAACGTCGTACTTTTCAAAAATACGCTGAACCGTTCCGTCGGCCTTTAGCTCCGCGAGCGCCTGATTCACGGCCTGCACAAGGGTGTCGCTGCCCTTTTTGAACGCGAAGGCATACGGCTCCTCGGTCATCGCCTCGTCGAGGACGACCAGCCCCTGCTGCTCGGCGAGCGCCGCGGCGACCTCGCTGTCGACGACCCACGCGTCGGCCTTGCCGCTCGTCAGCGCCGCGACGGCGTCGTTGTTCGAGGTGAAGGAGAGCAGCTCATAGCCGCCGTCCATGCAGACGGATTCGGCCGTCGTGCCGGTCTGCACGGCGATGGTCTTGCCGGTCAGGTCGTCCTTCGACGCGATCTCGCTGCCCGGCTGCACGACGATCTTCTGCGCGGCCGTGAAAAACACGTCGGAGAAATCAACGTTCTTCTTGCGCTTCTCGTCGACCGTGATGCCCGCCATGCCGACGTGATATTTGCCGGACTGGATGCCGGGGATGATCGAGTCGAAATCGACCTGCTCGATCCGGAGCGTGACGCCGAGCTTCTCGGCGACGGCCTGCATCAGCTCGATCTCCACGCCGACCGGCTCGCCGTGCTCCAGATATTCAAACGGCGGGAAATCCGGGCTGGTCGCGCCGACCAGAACGCCCTGCTCCTGCACGGCCTTGAGCGAGTCGGACGCGCCGCCGCAGGCCGTCAGCGCCGTCAGCAGCAGCAACAGCGCCGCCGCAAGGATCCATATCTTTCCAAAGCTTTTCATGATTGCTTCCCCCTGTTCGATTTGCATGTTTATTTGTTTTCACTGCATGATTATACACATATTTTGCAAATTGTCAAGAGATTTTTTCATATTCATTCAAATTTAGCCGCCTCGTATGCACGGACGCCGGACTTGGGCGAACGCGCCCTCCGGCGATACGCCGCGCCGAAGGTGCGCCGACCTCTGCGCCGACTCTGCAATGACGCAGACCACCGGTTTTTCCGCAAAACCTACCAATTTTGTCATTGCGAGGAGCAAAGCGACGCGGCAATCTTTAAGGTGCGACGCGGGATGCCGTAACGACAGAAGCAGCCGGTTCCCCCTGCGACAAAAATCATCAGTTCCCACTGTGACAGAATCCGTTGGTTTTTCCGCAAAACCTACCAATTTTGTCATTGCGAGGAGCGAAGCGACGCGGCAATCTTTAAGGTGCGACGCGGGATGCCGTAACGACAGAAGCGACACGCAAGCGCCGAGGGAGAAGCTCGCGTGCCGTTCAATACTTTTTACGTTATTATTGGGTCTTGTCCATTTTTGTTTTCGAATGCATGTATTCTTTTTTCGTTCCGGGATCCCATGCTGCTCACTTAAAGATTGCCGCGTCGGGCTTGCGCCCTCCTCGCAATGACATGTGGGGGAGTGGGACGGGTCATGGAACGCGGCTCGTCAGCGCCCCTCCTCGCAATGACAAAATCGGGTGCGGCATATTTGGGCGCGGGCAGGTTTTGCTTGACTTTTCCGGTGCGCTGCGCTAGAATAATTCACACAAATATGAAAAATATGATTTTTTAAGGAGGGAGCGGCATGGCCTCTGGCAAGCATCTGCTGGGCAAGGCACGGGGGCGGCACATCTTCGGCACGGTCAAGGTCGGCGAGCGCGGGCAGATCGTGATCCCGCGCGACGCGCGGGCGCTGTTCGGCATCTGTCCGGGCGACACGCTGCTGATCCTCGGCGACGAGCGCAACGGCATTCTCATCACGCGGCCGGAGGTGCTCAGCGACGCGGCCGATCAGGTTTTCAACAAATTGGAGGAAAAAGAAAAATGACGGAACAATATCTCCGCATGGGCGTTTCCCCTGCGGTCTACGGCTACGGGCAGCGCGTGCTCGAGACGCTGCGCGGGCGCTTCGATGCGCTCGACGAGACGGCGGAATATAACCAGTGCAAGGTCATCGCCGCGATGCAGAAGCACCGCGTCAGCGCGGCCTGCTTCGCCGCGACCACGGGCTACGGCTATGACGACGTCGGCCGGGAGAATCTCGAGCGCGTCTATGCCGACGTGTTCGGCACCGAGGCCGCCCTTGTCCGCCCGCAGATCACCTGCGGCACGCACGCGCTGACGGTCGCGCTGTCGGCGAACCTGCTGCCCGGCGACGAGCTGCTCTCGCCGGTCGGCAGGCCCTATGACACGCTCGAGGAGGTCATCGGCATCCGCCCGTCGGTCTGCTCGCTGAAGGAATACGGCGTGAGCTACCGGCAGGTCGACCTGCTGCCCGACGGCAGCTTCGACTATGACGCGATCGCCGCCGCCGTCACGGAGAAGACCAAGCTGGCCACCATTCAGCGCAGCAAGGGCTACGCCATGCGCCCGACCTTCTCCGTCCGGCAGATCGGCGAGCTGGTCGCCTTCCTCAAGCGCATCAAGCCGGACATCATCTGCATGGTCGACAATTGCTACGGCGAATTTGTCGAGAAGCTCGAGCCGAGCGACGTCGGCGCCGATCTGGTCGTCGGCAGCCTCATCAAGAATCCCGGCGGCGGCCTTGCGCCGATCGGCGGCTATATCTGCGGGCGGCGCGATTTGGTCGAGCGCTGCGCCTACCGGCTCTCCGCGCCCGGCTTAGGGCAGGAGGTCGGCGCGAACCTCGGCCTGATGCCCGCGTTTTATCAGGGGCTGTTCCTTGCCCCGACGGTCGTCAGCGGCGCGCTCAAGGGCGCAATCTTCGCGGCGAATCTCTATGAGCGCCTCGGCTTCCGCGTGCTCCCGAACGGCACGGAGGAGCGCCACGACATCATTCAGGCCGTCGAGCTGGGCAGCCGCGAGGGCATGATCGCCTTCTGCAAGGGCATTCAGGCCGCCGCGCCGGTCGACAGCTTCGCCGACCCGATGCCGTGGGACATGCCCGGCTATGACGATCAGGTCATCATGGCCGCCGGCACGTTCGTGCAGGGCTCGTCGATCGAGCTTTCGGCCGACGGGCCGATCCGCCCGCCCTACGCCGTCTATTTTCAGGGCGGCCTGACGTGGTATCATGCCAAGCTCGGCATCCTGCTCTCGCTGCAAAAGCTTGTGGAGGCGGGGCTGGCAAATCTTCTTGAGGAGGAACAGAAATGAACTGGTTTCTTGCATCTCTGATCGCGCTGCTCTTCTGGAGCGGCTCCGACCTCTTCTCAAAAATCGGCTGCTGCGGCGAAAAGGACAAGACCGCGCATCTGAAAATGGTCGTCGCCGTCGGCGTCGTGATGGGTCTGCACGCCGCTTATGAGATCTTCCTCGGCGGCGTCGAGATCTCCCTGCACGTCATCTGGACGTATCTGCCCGTCTCCCTGCTCTATATCGTCTCCATGACCATCGGCTACATCGGCCTGCGCTATATCGAGCTGTCCGTCTCGTCGCCGATCTGCAACTCGTCCGGCGCGCTGGTCGCCGTGCTGACCGTGATCTTCGGCGGCATGGCCGCTCTGCGCGAGCTTTCGCCGCTGGTGCTGGCGGCGGTCGTGCTGGTCTGCGTGGGCGTGATCGGGCTGGGCGTGGTCGAGTCGCGCGAGGACGACGATTTGCGCGCGCGCCGTCAGGAGCACGCCAACCGCAAATACGCCAAGAGCTGGCTGGCCATTGCCCTGCCGGTGGGCTATTGCCTGCTCGACGCGGCCGGGACGTTTGCCGACTCGCTCGTTTTGCAGAAGATCAACGAGGATTCCGCCAACGTCGCCTACGAGCTGACCTTCCTCGCGGCGGGCCTGATCTATCTGCTGATCCGCCGCGAAAAATTCTCCTTCCGCGAGGAGCTGCCGAAGTATGTCGGCGCGACCTGCGAGACGGTCGGCCAGTTCTTCTATATTCAGGCGCTGGCCGACGAGGCGCACGTTATGTATTCCGCGCCGATCATCGCGGCCTACTGCGTGCTGTCCACCGTCTGGGGGCGCGTCTTCCTGCGCGAGAAGCTGTCATGGAAGCACTATCTCATGATCGGTCTGACGGTCATCGGCATCGTCTTCCTCGGCATCTGCGACGTGTGATCTCCCATGCACCGGGCTTCGGCTCGGTGCATTTTGCATAATTTCCGGCAAGAAAACTGTGACATTCGCCAAAAATGAAGAAAGAGGATTGACAAATGCCGCCGCCGGCATTACGTTAATCCCGAATACTGGGGAAGCGCCGCTTCCCCGAAAACGGAGGAATGCAGCATGAAGCAAAAGGTGACGGTTTTCGGCAGCGCGGTCGTCGATCTGATGGCGCGCACGCCGCATCTGCCCGCTCCGGGCGAGACGGTTCGCGGCAGCGTTTTCCGCCAGAGCTCCGGCGGCAAGGGTCTGAATCAGGCGGTCGCGGCCGGCAAGGCGGGCGGCGACGTGACCATGGTCATGAAGCTCGGGCGCGATTCCCTCGCCGAGGTGCCGCTGGCCGCAATGCGCGAGGCGGGTCTGCCGACCGATTATGTTTTTTATCACGACACCGTTTCGACCGGCGTCTCGCTCATCAGCGTCGACGAGGGCACGAGCCAGAACGAGATCGTGATCGTCCCCGGCGCGTGCGCGACCTTCACCGCGCAGGACGTCGCCGCCGCGGCCGCGCGGATCTGCGACTCGGCCTATCTGCTCCTGCAGCTCGAGATCAATCAGGACGCCAACGAGGCCGTCGCGCGGCTGGCGAAGGAGCACGGCGTGCGCGTGATCCTCAACACCGCGCCCTGCCAGCCCCTCAGCGACGAATTCCTCTCCGGGGTCTATCTGGTCACGCCGAACGAGGTCGAGGCCGAGGCGTTGACCGGCATCGCGGTCAAGGATCAGCAGAGCGCCGACCGCGCCGCGCAGGTGCTGTTTGCAAAGGGCGTGCAGAACGTGCTCATCACGCTGGGCAGCCGCGGGGTTTATCTGAACACCGAGGGGCGCTCGGAGATCATCCCGGCCTATCGCGTCGAGGCCGTCGACACCACCGGCGCGGGCGACGCCTTCAACGGCGGCCTGCTGACCGCGCTCTCCGAGGGCAAGTCGCTGCGCGAGGCCGCGCGCTTCGGCAACGCGCTTGCGGCGCTCTCCGTGCAGCGCATGGGCGCAGCGCCGTCCATGCCGACCCGCGCCGAGATCGAGGCCTTCCTCGCCGCGCACGGCGCCTGACCCGGACGCCGGCGCCCGGCCGAGCCTGCCTGTCCGCGGGAGGCTCCTTCCATACGGATCCCGGATCAAAAGAAAGGCTGTTGATCCGGGATCCCGCGCGCTTTGCATACTCGCCTGCCGGCGCACGCTGCGCCGGTTCATGTAGGATTTGACGCCCCTCGGCGCGATCAGCCGGAGCGCTTTTGATCAAATTTTCGCACAAAGCCCGATTTTTGTCTTGACAAGAACGAAAAAATGCGGTAATATAATACCCGCACATGCGTGTGCTACTGTGGCTCAGTTGGTAGAGCAGCTGATTCGTAATCAGCAGGTCGCCGGTTCGAGTCCGGCCAGTAGCTCCAAAAAAGACCGCCTTTGGCGGTCTTTTTTTCAGCCTGTCAAATGATTGGTTAGAAAATCTTGAAATATGTAAGGGATTCCTTCTTGCTTCGTGCTCCCGTGCTTCGCCACGGGATGCCATACCCATCACTTTAAGATTGCCACGGCCGCGATGCGGCCTCGCAATGACACGAAAAATGAGACGTTTTTCGGTCTTTTCCGCTCAGAAAGTGCCGAAAAAGTGCAAACAAGCGCCGCGCAAACGAACAATTTGCGCGGCGCTTGGTTTGCTGTTTTTTGTTTGTCATACGGATTCTTGATTCAAATATTGAATCAGAGGTTCCCAAGAATCCCGTGTGCTACGCACACTCGCAGCGTGCGAATGCACGCTGCGCGCTGCAGCCGATTGATCGGCAGCCCGTTCGCAACCGGCAAAAGAAGAACCGGAGGGGGCGGCGGGGATCATTTGGTGATGAACTGATTATAGTAGCGCAGGATCATGGTGGCAAGCTCGGCGCGGGTGATGAGGCTGCCGGGGCGGGCGGTGCCGTCCGTATAGCCGCGGACGATCTGCGTCTCGACCGCCCAGACCATGGCGTCGCGGGCATAGAGCGAGACCTGATCGAAGTCCTTGCAGGCCTTGACGGCCTCGCCGGGCGCTGTCGCGGGCGAGCCGCTCATGCGGTAGAGCAGGGTGGCGAATTCCTCGCGGGTGATCGGGTTTTCCGGGCGGAAGCTGCCGTCCTCATAGCCGCGCACGACGTCGCGCTGCTTTGCCCAGCGCACGGCGGGCATATACCACGCGTCGGCCTCGGTGTCGGTGAAGCCGTCGCCCTCGGCGGGCGCGCTGTCCCCGGAGAGGGAGAAGAGCACCTTGGTCGACTCGGCGCGCGTAGCGCTGTCGTCCGGGTGGAAGCTGCCGTCCGGCATCCCGTCGAAGAGCCGCTCGTTCGTGGCCTGCATGATGTTGTCAAAATACCAGTCGTCCGGCCGGACGTCGCTGTATTCCTTGGCGGCGATCGGCTCGAAGGTCTCGCCGTTCCACGCTGCGAACGCCTCGCTCAGGAAGGCGTCGCGCTGGCGGAGGAAGGCAACGACGTCGTCGACGCGGTCGCTCCAATAGCCGGCCGTGCTGCCCCAGACGAGCGCGTTGGCTGCCGCAGAGGGCGCAAGCTCGGCGCGCAGCTCGGCCACGGAGGCCAGCGCCGTGCCCTTTTCGGAGAGCAGCTGCCCGATGATCGGGTGCATCCGGTTCTCATAGACCTCGCGGACGGCGACGCGGAAATCGCCGTACTGATAGAGCTGCAGAACCAGCGGATGCAGCAGCGAATAGAAGCCGGTGGGCGTCTCGCCGCCCGTTCCGAGGCAGAGGTCATAGTCCCAAATCGGCCCCATTTTCATCACGCCGCTGCCGGCGTCCTTATACAGGAAGGCCGAGGAGCGGAAGGTGTCGAGATTTTTCGTCACCTCGTTGACCAGATAGCACTGCGCGACGCTCTCGAGGTCAACATACTGCTCGAGCGTCTTGCCCGTGACGGGGTTCGTGCCCTTGCCGTAGATGGCGTCCTCGTATTCCTGATAGTAGGTCGCGATGTATTCCATAGCGGCGGCGCTGCAATATTCCGGGCTTTTGACCACAACATATTGATTGTGCGTGGTGCGGAAATAGCACTTCTCGGCCTGCGCGCGCGCCATGGTGTCCATCTCGAGCAGGTAGCCGCCGGAATAATCCTCCGGGGTGTTGAGCCCCTGGCAATAGACATAGGTCGCGCCGTTGGCGGTGACGCCGCTGGCGACGCTCAATGCGTCGAAATCGGTCACGTCCGGGTTGGCCGTCTCAAAATCGTCCTCGAGCTTGTGGATATCCACGCGCCCCTTGTTGATCTCGACCTTCTCGCTGAGCAGGTAAGCGCCGCGGTATTCGCCGTCATAGTAGAGGTTCACCGGGCGGCACTGCACGGCGCAGGCCAGACCGGACTGCCCGGCCATGGTATAGACGATCTGGTTGCGCAGCAGTGATGCGTCGGCGGCGTTGGCCAGAAGCACCCACGTCTTGTTCACGTTGTCGGCCTGACCGGTCTGCAGCAGGTCGGCCTTTTTCTTCAGCTTGATCTGATAGGGCTTCTTGTCCTGCTGCCATGTGGAGTTGCCGCGCCCCTTGATCTGCGTCAGGACGCCGTCATAGACCGTTTCGCCAGAGGCGTCGAGCATCAGCATGGTGCCGGTGGCCTTGTTGGCCTTGGTGGGGCTGGACTCGACCCATTGCCGGCCGTGGTTGACCGGATCGTCGCTCTTGAGATACATGCTGGCGATGCCGTCGGCGCAGAGCACCGTCACGCGGCGCTCATGGGCGTAGCCGTCGGCCGCCGCGCGGAAGGTCAGCGCGTAGGACGCGCCCTCGCCGCAGAGCGCCGGAAGGTCGAGCGTGCAGCCGTCGGTCAGCTCGGCCGTCGCCAGCGCGCCGGAGACGGTGAACGCGGCGGAGGCGTTCCCCGGCGTGAAGTGGACCGTCAGCGCCTTGCAGGCCGCCTGAGACGGCAAAACGAGCGTTTCGCCCTCGGAAGTGGTCTGCGGAGACAGCCGCGTGGAATCCGTCTCGGCCGAGAGCGCAAAGGAGAGATCGGAAAACTCGGCCGGCTCCCCGACCGCGAAGCACTCTGCGCCCGCAGTGAGCAGCAGCGCGGCCAACAGCAGCGCAAGCCCCCGTTGAATCGTTTTTTTCATGGTGTGTTTCTCTTTCCCGGCAAATTGCCGTATGTTGGGATCGGGCGCAGGGCGCCCTTGTCTTGGAACGCTCCGGAGCAACGCCGCCGGCTGAGCGCCTCAGACGATTGAATCAGAGCCTCCTTGTATTATAGCATGGCTTTGGAGAAAACGCAACGCGTTTCTGCGGCGTTTTCGCCGGAAGAGTTACAAAAGTGTCAAAGAAAGACAAATTTTGATGTTGACAGTCCGGTTCAGGTGTGCTATTCTAGTGCCGGACACAAGATATTGTGTCCAATAGAAAAGCATATCACAAGATATTCACAGCTTATGCACAGAGGGGGCGAAGCAATGCAGATCGGCGGGTTACAGAAGCTGACGCTGCTGGATTTTCCGGGGCGCGTGGCCTGCACGGTTTTCCTGCAGGGCTGCGACCTGCGCTGCCCCTTTTGCCATAACGCGAGCCTGCTGCGCGGCGTGCCGGGGCTGTCGGAGGACGAGCTGCTCGACTTTTTACGCCGCCGCAGAGGCCTGCTCGACGGCGTGGCCGTGACCGGCGGCGAGCCGCTGCTTGCGCCGGAGCTTCCGGAGCTGCTGGGCAAGCTCCGCGCCATGGGCTTTGCCGTCAAGCTCGACACGAACGGCACGCATCCGGCCGCGCTGCGGGCGGTGCTGGAGGCCGGGCTGGTCGACTACGTGGCGATGGACATCAAAAATTCGCCGGAAAAATACGCCGCGACCTGCGGCCGGGACGGCGTGCTGCCGGCCGTGCGCGAGAGCGCGGCGCTCCTGATGCAGGGGCGCGTGCCCTATGAATTCCGCACGACGGTGGTCGACGAGCTGCATGAGCCGGAGGATTTTTTGGCCATCGGCGCATGGCTGCGCGGCGCGCAGAGATACTATTTGCAGCAATTTGTCGACAGCGGCGACGTGCTGGAGGCGGGGCTTCACGCCGTCTCCGAGGAGAAGCGCAGCCGCTGCCTTGCTGCGGCAAGGGAATGGATCCCGCAGACGGAGCTGCGCGGGGTCTGAAAAAAGAGGAGGAGCATTATGTACCAGGTTATCAAACGAAACGACAAAACGGTCAGCTTTGACCTGAAAAAAATCAGTCAGGCGATCCGCAAGGCGTTCGACGCCCAGAATAAGCAATATAACGACGAGACGATCGATTTTCTGGCGCTGAAGGTCACGGCGGATTTCGAGCCGAAGATCAAGGACGGCAAAATCGCCGTGGAGGACATTCAGGACAGCGTCGAGTCCGTGCTGATCCGCGCGGGCTACGATGACGTTGCCAAGGCCTATATCCTCTACCGCCGTCAGCGCGAAAAAATGCGCAACATGCGCTCGACGCTGCTGGACTACAAGGCGCTTGTCGACAGCTATGTCAAGGTGCAGGATTGGCGCGTGAAGGAAAATTCCACCGTCACCTATTCCGTCGGCGGTCTGATCCTCTCAAACTCCGGCGCGATCACGGCCAACTACTGGCTCAGCGAGATCTATGACGACGAGATCGCGCAGGCGCACAAGAACTGCGACCTGCACATCCATGATATGTCCATGCTCACGGGCTACTGCGCGGGCTGGTCGCTGCGGCAGCTCATTCAGGAGGGGCTGGGCGGCGTGCCCGGCAAGATCACCTCCGCCCCGGCCAAGCATTTGGCCTCCCTGTGCAACCAGATGGTCAACTTCCTCGGCATCATGCAGAACGAATGGGCCGGCGCGCAGGCCTTCTCCTCCTTCGACACCTACCTTGCGCCCTTCGTCAAGGTCGACGACCTGAGCTACGATCAGGTGAAAAAATGCGTCGAGTCCTTCATCTACGGCGTCAACACGCCGTCGCGCTGGGGCACGCAGGCGCCGTTCTCGAACATCACGCTCGACTGGACCGTTCCGGACGACATGGCCGAGCTTCCGGCGATCGTCGGCGGCCGCGAGATGCCCTTCAAATATAAGGACTGCAAGCGGGAGATGGACATGGTCAACCGCGCCTTCATCGAGGTCATGATCGAGGGCGACGCCAACGGCCGCGGCTTCCAGTACCCCATCCCGACCTATTCCATCACGAAGGATTTCGACTGGTCGGAGACCGAGAACAACCGCCTGCTCTTTGAGATGACGGCCAAATACGGCACGCCGTATTTCTCCAACTACGTCAACAGCGACATGCAGCCGAGCGACGTGCGCTCGATGTGCTGCCGCCTGCGTCTCGACCTGCGCGAGCTGCGCAAGAAGTCCGGCGGCTATTTCGGCTCGGGCGAGTCGACCGGCTCGGTCGGTGTCGTGACGATCAACATGCCGAAGATCGCCTATCTTTCCAAGGACAAGGCCGAGTTCTATCAGCGGCTCGACCGCCTGATGGACATCGCGGCGCGTTCGCTGAAGATCAAGCGCGACGTCATCACCCGCCTGATGAACGAGGGGCTGTATCCTTATACGAAGCGCTATCTTGGCACGTTTGCGAACCATTTCTCGACCATCGGCCTGATCGGCATGAACGAGGTCGGCCTGAACGCCAAATGGCTGCGCATGGACATGACCCATAAGGAGACGCAGGACTTCTCCGTCGAGGTGCTCAACCACATGCGCGAGCGTCTGAGCGACTATCAGGAGCAGTACGGCGACCTGTATAACCTCGAGGCGACGCCTGCCGAGTCGACGACCTACCGTCTGGCCAAGCACGACAAAAAGGATTACCCCGACATCATCACCGCCGCCAAGGACAACGGCACGCCGTATTACACGAACTCCTCGCACCTGCCCGTCGGCTACACCGAGGATATTTTCTCCGCGCTGGACATTCAGGACCGCCTGCAGACGCTCTACACCTCCGGCACGGTCTTCCACGCCTTCCTCGGCGAGAAGCTGCCGGATTGGCGCGCGGCGGCCAACCTCGTGCGCAAGATCGCGGACAATTATAAGCTGCCGTATTACACGATCTCTCCGACCTATTCCGTCTGCCCCGACCACGGCTATCTGAGCGGGGAGCAGTACACCTGCCCGAAATGCGGCCGCACGACCGAGGTCTACAGCCGCATCACCGGCTACTACCGCCCCGTGCAGAACTGGAACGACGGCAAGGCGCAGGAGTTCAAGGATCGCAAGGTCTATGACGTCGGCGCATCGCTGGCGCACCGCTTCGGCGAGCAGCCCGACCGGCGCCCCGAGCCGACGTCGGCCGACTGCAAAAACGGCCGCCTCGTGCTCTTCACGACGGCGACCTGCCCGAAGTGCGTCATGGCGAAGAAATTTTTGGCGGACGCCGCGCTGAGCTATGACACCGTGCTCGTCGACATCGACCCGGACGCCGCGCGCCGCTTCGGCGTCAAGCAGGCGCCGACGCTGCTCGTGCTCGACGGCGAGACCGTGCTCAAGCGCGTGGAAAATCCGTCGAACATCCGTGCCTTTGCGGAGGCGAACCGTTGAGCCGCCGCTGCGACATACTGGTCGTTGGCGCAGGCCCTGCGGGTCTGACGGCGGCGATTTACGCCCGCAGAGCCGGGAAATCCGTCCTCGTGCTCGAAAAGGACACCTTCGGCGGGCAGATCACCTATTCGCCGAAGCTGGAAAATTATCCCGGCTTTGAGGAGATCTCCGGCAACGAGCTTGCCCAGCGGATGCTCGAGCAGGCGATGAAGCTCGGCGCGGACGTCGACATGGACACCGTCGTCTCCGTGGAGGCCGGCGCGCAGGGCAAGCGGGTCGTCGGCGAGGCCGGCGTCTATGAGGCCGACGCGGTCATCATCGCCGCCGGTGCGCGGCACCGCCGGCTGCATCTGCCCGGCGAGGAGGCGCGCATCGGCAACGGCGTGTCCTTCTGCGCGGTCTGCGACGGCGCGTTCTACCGCGGACGCTCCGTGGCGCTGGTCGGCGGCGGCAACACCGCCCTGCAGGAGGCGCTGCTGCTCAGCGAGCTTTGCCGCAGCGTGACGGTCGTGCAGAATCTGCCCTTCCTGACCGGCGAGCAGCGGCTCATCGAGGCGCTGCATGAGCGGGAAAACGTCGAAATCCGCTTTTCGACCGTTGTGACGGCCTATCTCGGCGGCGAGATGCTGACCGGCGTGCGCCTGAAGAACACCGAGACGGGCGCGGAGAGCGAGCTGCCCGTCGACGGCGTCTTCCTTGCCGTCGGCACCGAGCCGGACAACGCGCCCTATGCCGCCGTCGCGACGCTCGACGAGCAGGGCTACCTGATCTCCGGCGAGGACTGCAGAACCGCGACCGACGGCGTGTTCGTCGCCGGGGACTGCCGCACAAAGGCCTTTCGGCAGGTCGCCACGGCCATCGCCGACGGCGCCGCCGCCGCGCTTTCTGCCTGCCGCTACCTTGACGACCGATGACCGCGCTTGCGATTGAATCAGAGGTTCCATAACGGAAAAACGACAGGGTACAACCAGCACCCGTAAAAAATCGAAAAGCCCACTCCTTCCCCGGCGGAAGGAGCGGGCTTTACATTTTTTTAACAATATTTTCGCTTCGGGCTATTGACAAACGCGGCACTTGGTTGTATAGTTGGTTTAGCACTCAGGGATATGGAGTGCTAAGAACAAACAAACGACATGGGAGGTGCGGGCAATGGAGCTTTCCGAGCGAAAGCAAAAAATTCTCAAGGCGATCGTGGATCTTTATATCCGCTCCGCCGAGCCGGTCGGCTCGAAGACCATTGCCGCGCTGCCGGGCATGGATTTTTCCTCGGCGACCATCCGCAACGAGATGGCCGAGCTGACGAATCTGGGCTTTCTCGAGCAGCCGCACACCTCCGCCGGGCGCATTCCCTCCCCGGCCGGCTATCGGTTTTACATCGACCGGCTGATGCAGGATTACAGCCTGAGCGTGGACGAGACGAAGTCCATCAATCAGGCCATGGAGCTGCGGATGCAGGAGTTCGACCGCGCCATGAGCCAGGTCGGCAAGCTGGTCAGCAAGCTGACGAATCTGCCCGCCTACGCGCTGACGTCTCACAACGAGGGCGTGCGCGTGCGGCGCTTCGAGCTGCTGCCGGCAAATCCCGGAAGCTTCATCCTCGTGGTTATGACGACGGATGAAACGGTGAAAAATAAACTCATCAAGCTGCCGCTTCGCGTCAGCGAATCGGATCTGAAGCTGCTCTCCGCGGTTCTGAACGCGAGCTTGGCGGAGCTTCCGCCGGAGCAGTTCACGCCCGAGCTGATCGACCGCGTCAGCCGCAGCGCCGGCGCGGCCGCGGGGCTTGTGCCTGTGGTCGTGGATTTCGCCACGCATGTGCTCGAGGAGTGCAGCCGCGGCGAGGTCTATGTGACCGGCCAGAACCGCCTGCTGTCCCAGCCGGAATATCAGGAGCTGAGCAAGGCGCAGGAGGTGCTCGGCGCGCTGGACGAGGAGACGATCTCGAACCTGCCCGCCAAGCTTGACCCGAACAGCCCCGTGCAGATCTTAGTCGGCCCGGAAAACGTCGCCGAGGAGCTGAAAAACACCTCCGTGGTCGTCACCCGCTTCGACATCGGCGACGGGATGCAGGGCATGATCGGCGTGGTCGGGCCGCAGCGCATGGACTACGCGCAGATCACCGCCCGCCTGAGCTATTTTGCCGAGGGTCTGGGCAGGATGTTCGGCAAGCAGGAGCTTCCGGAGCGTCAGCCGGCGCCCGAGGCTCCCAAGAAGGAGGAATAAGCATTGTCCGAAAAAGAGCAGACGACGACCCAAGCGGTCGAGGAGCAAGAAAAAACGATCCCCGCCGAGGCGCCGAAGGCCGAGCAGCCCGAGGCTCCCAAGAGCGAGAAGAAAGAGAAGAAGGCCAAGAAGCCTTCCGAGGCCGAGCAGCTCAAGGAGCAGCTTGCCAAGGAGCACGATCAGTTCCTGCGGCTTGCCGCGGAATACGACAACTTCCGCAAGCGCTCCCAGCGCGAGAAGGACGGCATCTACCGCGACGCCGTCTCGGACACGGTGAAAAAGCTGCTGCCGGTCTATGACAATTTGCAGCGCGCGCTGCTGAGCGAAACGTCCGACGAGGCGTACAAAAAGGGCGTCGAGATGACCATGAACGAGCTGAAGAAGATCTTCACCGGGCTGGGCGTCGAGGCCTTCGGCGAGAAGGGCGACCCGTTTGATCCGGAGCGCCACAACGCCGTGATGCACGTTGAGGACGAATCGCTCGGGGAGAACGTCATTGCGGACGTTTTCCAAACCGGCTTCACACTGGGCGACAAGGTCATCCGCTTTGCGATGGTCCGCGTGGCAAACTGAATTCGTAACATATTTCACATTCATATAGGAGGATTTTCATCATGGGAAAAATCATCGGTATTGATCTTGGTACAACCAATTCCTGCGTCGCCGTTATGGAAGGCGGCGAGCCGGTCGTCATTGCAAACGCCGAGGGCGGCAGAACCACCCCGTCGGTCGTCGCGTTCTCGAAGAATAACGAGCGCATGGTCGGTCAGGTCGCAAAGCGTCAGGCCGTCACGAACGCCGACCGCACCGTTTCTTCCATCAAGCGCCACATGGGCACCGACTATAAGGTCACCATTGACGACAAGAAATACACCCCGCAGGAGATCTCCGCAATGATCCTGCGCAAGCTGAAGGCGGACGCCGAGGCCTATCTGGGTCAGCCCGTCACCGAGGCGGTCATCACCGTTCCGGCATACTTCAACGACGCGCAGCGTCAGGCCACCAAGGACGCCGGCCGCATCGCCGGTCTGGACGTCAAGCGCATCATCAACGAGCCGACGGCCGCCGCGCTGGCCTATGGCGTCGACAAGGAAAACGAGCAGAAGATCATGGTCTATGACCTCGGCGGCGGCACCTTCGACGTCTCCATCCTCGACATCGGCGACGGCATCGTCGAGGTCAAGGCGACCAACGGCGACACGCATCTCGGCGGCGACGACTTTGACCAGTGCGTCATGGACTATCTCGTCTCCGAGTTCAAGAAGGCCGAGGGCATCGACCTCTCCGGCGACAAGGTCGCCATGCAGCGCCTCAAGGAGGCTGCCGAGAAGGCGAAGATCGAGCTGTCCGGCGTGACCTCCACCAACGTCAACCTGCCGTATATCACCGCCGACGCCACCGGCCCGAAGCACCTCGACGTCACGCTCACCCGCGCGAAGTTCAACGAGCTGACCGCGAAGCTCGTCGAGCGCACGATGGGGCCTGTCCGTCAGGCGCTCGCGGACGCCGGTCTGAAGGCCAGCGATCTGAGCAAGGTTCTGCTCGTCGGCGGCTCGACCCGTATCCCCGCCGTGCAGGAGGCCGTGAAGGGCATCACCGGCAAGGAAGGCTTCAAGGGCATCAACCCCGACGAATGCGTCGCGGTGGGCGCTGCCATTCAGGGCGGCGTGCTCGGCGGCGACGTCAAGGGCGTCGTGCTGCTCGACGTGACCCCGCTGTCTCTGGGTCTTGAGACGATGGGCGGCGTGTTCACCCGCCTGATCGACCGCAACACGACCATTCCGACCAAGAAGAGCCAGGTCTTCTCGACCGCGGCCGACAACCAGACGAGCGTCGAGATCCACGTTCTGCAGGGCGAGCGCGAAATGGCCGCCTATAACAAGACCCTCGGCAAGTTCCAGCTCGACGGCATCGCTCCGGCTCCGCGCGGCGTGCCGCAGATCGAGGTCAGCTTTGACATCGACGCCAACGGCATCGTGAACGTCAGCGCCAAGGATCTCGGCACCGGCAAGGAGCAGCACATCACCATCACTGCCTCCTCCAACCTGTCCAAGGAGGACATCGACAAGGCCGTCAAGGAGGCCGAGCAGTACGCCGCCGAGGACAAGGCGCGCAAGGACGAGGTCGACACGCATAACGCCGCCGACCAGCTCATCTATCAGACCGAAAAGACCCTGAACGAGCTGGGCGACAAGGTCGACGCAGCCGACAAGGCCTCCATCGAGAGCGCCGTCAGCGACCTGAAGGAGAAGAACAAGGGCAGCGACGTCGCAGCCATCAAGGCCTCGACCGAGGCGCTGCAAAAGGCCTTCTATGCCGTCAGCGAGAAGCTCTATCAGAACGCCGCTCCGCAGCAGGGGCAGCCGCAGCAGGGCGCCGCGAACAACGGCAGCAACCCCGACGAGCCGATCGACGCGGACTACGAGGAAGTCAAGGACTGATTTTTCGGAACACCGGATCGAAAAAGGGCGCCTCAAAAGCGCCCTTTTTCGGCCGTCCGGTTCGACCGCGCCTGCGGCCGGATGAAGCCTGTCCGCTTATGCGAACATGCTTCATCTGTCCGAAGGACAATATTTGATTTTTTTCAACACATATCCCCACTGAGAGGGTGACTTTTTATGGCTAACGAAAACAAACGAGATTATTATGAGGTGCTGGGCGTCGCCAAGGACGCGTCGGACGCCGACATCAAGCGCGCCTACCGCAAGCTGGCGGCGCAGTATCACCCCGACGTGAACCACGACCCCGGCGCGGAAGAAAAATTTAAGGAGATCAACGAGGCCAACGAGGTGCTCTCCGACCCGGAGAAGCGCAAGCGCTACGACCAGTTCGGCTTCGCGGGCGTCGACCCCAGCTTCAACGCCGGCGCGGGCGGCAGTCCGTTCGGCGGCGGCGGCTTCGGCGGCTTCGGAGACTTCGGCGATCTGGGCGATCTGTTCGGCAGCTTCTTCGGCGGCGGCGGCCGCTCGGCGAAGCGCAGCCCGAACGCCCCGATCCGCGGCGAGGACATCAGCGTTTCCGTCGATCTGACCTTTGAGGAGGCCGTCTTCGGCACGGAGAAGGAGATCGGCGCCTCGCGCATCGAGAACTGCGACCAGTGCCACGGCACGGGCGCGGCTGCGGGCAGCTCCGCCGAGACCTGTCTGCGCTGCCACGGCTCCGGCACCGTCCGCACCCAGCAGAATTTCATGGGCATGGTCATGCAGTCCGACAGCGTCTGTCCCGATTGCCGGGGCAGCGGCAAGGTCATCAAGAATCCCTGCCCGCGCTGCAAGGGCAAGGGCAAGGTGCGCCGCGCGTTCAAGACGCGCGTCCACTTCCCGGCGGGCATCGACGACGGCCAGACCCTGCGCGTGCGCGGCGAGGGCTGCGACGGCTTCAACAACGGCGGCCGCGGCGACCTGCTCGTCACGGTGCGCGTGCGCAGACATCCGATCCTGACGCGTCAGGGGCAGGATCTTTACTGCGAGATGCCCATCACCTTCGCGCAGGCCGCCCTCGGCGCCGAGCTGGAGGTTCCGACGATCGACGGCAAGGTGCGCTACACCATTGCCGAGGGCACGCAGACCGGCACGACCTTCCGCCTGCGCGGCAAGGGCGTTCCGTTCGTCAACGACAAGGGACGCCGCGGCGACCAGTTTGTGACGGTCGTCGTCGAGACGCCGACGCGCCTGACGCGCGAGCAGAAGGAGCTTCTGCGGCAGTTCGACCAATCCGCTGAGGAGAGCAACCAGCCGAAAAAGAAGAAGTTTTTTGATTTCTTCAAAAAATAACCGCCGCGGTGCAATGCCCCGAACGCTGCCGAGCAGCATTCGCGGAGCCTTGCACCATGCGCGCCGCCCCGCGCGGCGCAGCGTGCAATCGCACGATGCGGGTGTGCGCAGCACACGGGATTCTATCCAGAATCAGTATGAAAAACAGCAAAAAAACAAAGCGAAGGGGCTTGCCGCCTGCGAGGAACAGACGGCAAGCCCCTTTTTTAGCAGCTTAGACAGATTACATTACAAATACTTGCCAAACCGCTTGGGTTGCGTTATTTCTCCGCTGCGGGGAGGGCGCCGACGCGAACCATCAGCGCGGCGGCCTCGGCGCGTGTCGCGTTGTCCTTCGGACGGATGGCGCCGGTGTCGTCTCCGCGGACGACCTCGACGGCGGCAGCCCATTCAACGGCCGCTCTCGCGTAGCCGGAAACCGCGGCGGAATCATGGAATTTATCGTTCAGGTCGACCTTCTTGTCGAGGTCGGCCTTCTTTGCGTAGGCGGCGTAGCGGAACAGCATGGTCGCGATCTGCTCGCGGGTGATGTTCTCGTGCGGGGCGAACTCGGTCTGCGTCACGCCGTTGGTGATGCCGGCCTTGACGCCCCAGTTGACGGCGTCGCAGTAATACGCGGTCGGCCTCACGTCGGTGAAGGTGCTCGTTGCGTCCTCGACCTTCTTCTCGCCGTCAAGACGGTAGAGCATGGTGATGAACTGCGCGCGGGTGACCATTCCCTCCGGCTCGAAGGTCGTTTCGCTCGTGCCGTTGATCACGCCTGCGTGATACATCGTGAGCATGTCGGCATAGAACCAGTCGCTCTTGCTGACGTCGGTGAAGGGCTGCTCGATGATCTTGATGCGGACCTCGTTCAGGTCGACCTTAACGGGGTTTTCCTTGGTGGATTTTTCAAAATAAGCCTGCAGCGCGTGGCGCATATAGGTCTTGTTGACGTGGGTGATGATGCGCACGTCCTCGGCGATGCCGGCTTCCTTGTTGAGCACGTTGAGCATCGTGTAGCCGTCGCCGCCGCCGGCGATGAAGCTGTTGATGACGACCTTATAGCGCTTGGACGGGTCAAGCGGAGTGCCGTCCTTGAATTTCACGTCGGAAACGCGCTTGCCGGGCTCCTTGGTCAGGTCGGCGGTGTAGGTGATGCCCGCGGGCTGCGCGAACTTGCCGTGCAGGCTGGGCAGCGCGCTGACGCCGTTCTCCAGAGCGGCCAGAACGGCCTCGCCCGGAGCCTCCACAAGCATCATGTCGTTGTCAAACGGCAGGACGGAGTTGCAGACCTTGAGCGTGACCTCGCCCTCCGGGATGGACGAGCGCATACCGCCGCCGTTGACGAGGCAGATGTCGGGCTCGTAGTCGGCGAAGAAGTCGAGCAGGGCGTCGGTGACCAGATTGGCGATCGGGGAGTTCTGAGCGCGGACGAGCTGCGTCGACCACTCGAGCTGCTGGGCGCTGTAGCCGACGACCTCCTCGAGCGCCTTGCCGACCTCGGCGTTATAGTCGTCGATGATCTTCTTGACGGCGGCGTCTTCCTTGTATGCGTCGGTCAGGAAGATCTGGTTATAGACGACGCCGGTCATTTTTCCGTTGTAAACGACCACGTTGATCTGGTTGAGGGCTTCGCCGTGCTTGCTGGGGTTGATGAGATACTGGGTGTCGTTGACGATGGTCGGCCGGCCGGCGATGTCGTTGCCGCCGCCAATGGAGATGTCGACCGCCTTGTTGTCGGTCACGAGCTGCGTGTTCTTGCTGTGCAGGTGGGACAGCGCGACGACGACGTCGCACTTTTCCTCGTCCTTGAGCTTGCCGACCAGCTCGGTGGCCTTGGCGAGGTCGTTGTCCCACTCGATGTCGCGGGTGTTGGTGTAGAGGGTGGTCTCGGCGCTCTTGTCGTCGGTCACGCCGAAGATGCCGAACTTCAGGCCGCCGGCGGTGACGGTGATGTAATCGCCGAACGGATAGGTCTGCTCGCCCTCATAGACCTTGCCCTCGCGGAACTTGGTGTTGGCCGAGAGCATGGCGTAGCTTGCTCTGTCGCGCAGGCTCAGGAGATTTTGCAGAGAATAGTCGAAATCGTGGTTGCCGAGGACGGTGGCGTTTAGACCGAGCGCGTTGAGCGCGTCGACGGAGACCTTGCCCAAGGTGACGTTGGCCAGCGTGGTGTTGTACGGGGAGTCGCCGCCGTCAACATAGATCACGTTGTCCTCGCCGACTGCGGTCCGCACCTCGTCCATGACGGTCTTGATGCGGGCGACGGAGCCGATCTCGAACTTGCCGTCGGAGGATCGATAGGGGATGTAGTTGCCGTGGATGTCCGCAGTTGCGAACATGGCGACGAGCTTCGTTTCCTTGAGGAAGGCAAAGAGCGTTTCGACCTGCTCCTTGGTGATGGGCTCGTCGGTGATGTCGGAGGCCTTGAACAGGCCGTCGTCGATGGCCTTCTTGAGGTGGTCGATCTTGAGATCTGCGCCGTACATGCCCTTGGCAACGGCGGTGGCCATTTCGCGGACGGTGATCGGCGCGTCGGGCTTGAAGCTCAGGCCGTCCGCGTCCAGCGGCAGAAGCAGCGCGTTGACAACGGCTTCGATCTTGGGAGCATCGGGGCGCTTGACGCAGTCCTTCGCGGCGGCGATCACGTTCTTGGCGGTGATGGCCTCGGAGGAGGCGGCGTAGCCAAGCTCCTTCGGCGTTTCCTCCATGCCCTCGATCTGCAGGGCGTGGATGTCGGCCAGCGCGAACGATTCCGCCAAAAATACGGCGGCGTCGGCGCGCGTGAACGGCTCGGCGGCAAATACGGAACCGGGGATCAGCGAGAGCAGGATCATCAGGGTCAAAACGACGGATAAGACTCTCGTCATTGCGAACCTCCTAAAAAGTATTTTTCTGCACCGGGGAACCGGGACAACATCAGAATATCATGAAGACGGCAGGAAGACAACCCCTTCTTGTTCGGCAGGAGGATTTTTGGCGAAATTTATGAATTTTTACGAAAAAACTGTGCAAGATGCGCAAAATAGCACCTCAGAAACGCGCGCGGTTAATCAATTTGAATAACCGCCCGTTCCGCACTGCCCTGCTCGGCGCGGCCTTCTGTCCGCCGTGCGGAGACAACCGGGCGTTTTTGAAGCATTTGCATTGACACACGATACGCCTTGCGATATAATGATACATAGAGAGGACAAGCCCCGGCTGCCTCCCATATCCGCGGCTGCTCCGCGCGTTGGGGCAAAAGACCCGCTGAGCGCCGCTGCTGATTGATTCAGAGGTTCCCTAGCAAATGTGCAAATGAAAACCTTTCGAAAAGCGAATACGGCAGCCTGTTGAAAGGCTGCCGTGGATCGACAAACTGGACTTTATGAATGAACGTTCTCTCGTTTTTTCTGAATTCGGATGCTAATTATCGTTGAGATTGCTGTCATTACAGCCAGTAACACATAATATAACGAATCTTGATTGATATCTACCACTCCCATCAATGTGTTTGTCCATCCATGTAGGATCATGCAGAACATGACAGCTCTGGTGGCATCATAAACCATAGATAACCAATAGCTGAGCGCCAGCCCTAAGACTGCAAACCAGATAAATGACATGCTCTGATGTGAATTGCCTTCTATGAACCAGAGTGGAATATGCCAAATGACCCATACAATTCCAACGATTAATGTTGCTAAAGGCGCAGAAACTTTCTTCTCCAGAATCGGCAACATAGTACCTCGCCAGCCAAGTTCTTCATTTCCACCGTACAGGAGCGCAGCCTGTATAAATATGATGAATACCACAACCGCAGCTATCGGCGATCTGGGGATTGAGGGCAGCAGTCCCTCTGAGCAAATGAAGAATACTATCGTTTCAACTATAACTGCAGCAATAATTGTCAGCCAGTTCTTTTTTGTGTTGTTAAATAGGAACCGCCTTAAATTCTTCTTGGTAAAACCACCTTCCATGCAGAAACAGGCAGCAATTGTCGGTCCAAATCCTCCCATTGTAAAAAGAACCATCGGAAACACGTTTGACTCCGTTAAAGATGTGACTTTAACCAGCAGAGCATCTCCCCACCAGCAAACCCATGTGGTGAGGAATGTGATTATTAAATATTTTGTTAGTCTTTTCTTATCCATTATACTATACCTTCCTATGCAAATTCCGATTTGTCGAGATCATTTTACCATAATGCAGCCCGTCAAACAACAGGAAACAAAAAAGTCCACCGTAATTCTATCGAAATTACGGTGGACTTGGTGCCGGTGGCGGGGGTCGAACCCGCACGGTGTTGCCACCGCGGGATTTTGAGTTATTTGCTTCACACGGAATACAAACGAACTCAACCCCGCATGGAGGTCATTGACGGACACCAAAGCGCCTGCAATTACTGGCTGTTTTGATACTGATGTGTAAAAAAACTCCGTTTCGTCTGCCATTTCCGCACTTTCCAATTTTGACGGGAATTTTGAATTTTGGAGGGACATCGGAGGGATGTAACCCCAAAACGGAGCACAACAACACACGCAATAGATTCATAAATCACAAACAATATTATAGCGTATTCCTCTGCCATTGACAACACATTTTCCGAAAAAGAGGTACTGCTATGAAAACACGCGCACACTATGAAAAACTTTTTGCACCCTATCCCGATGTTGTGACTTTGCCTGAGTTTTGTAATATGCTTGGTGGTATCGGTGACAGCACCGCCCGAAAAATAATGCGGGCAAACAAGGTCAAGCACTTTTACATAAGATGTACATACCTTATACCCAAGGCCTGCGTGATTGATTATGTGTTGAGCGAAGATTATGCAAAGTACAGTAAAACGCTCAAAGCAAGGGTTTAACCTTTAAGCCGTTTGCAGAAATGCAGACGGCTTTTTCATACCCATACATAGCCGCCTGCGCATCACCGCAAGTTCCGCAGCATTCGCTGCGGTTCCTTTTCCCAAAAAGTCTTACGACTTTTCGGGAGCCCTGTGACTCAGGCGGCTAAATCTATGTAAAGGAGGAAACCCCAAATGGCGAATTGCAAAGTGATCGCGGTGACGAACCAAAAAGGCGGCGTGGGCAAAACCACGACCACCGCCAATCTCGGCATCGGGCTTGCCCGGCAGAACAAGCGGATGCTGCTCATTGACGCAGATGCGCAAGGCTCATTGACACTCTCCCTCGGCTACCCGAAGCCGGATGAGCTGCCCGTTACGCTGGCAGACATAGACCGTGCCCATCTGCGAGGCATTGAGGACAAGGAGGAACGAGGTAAGCAGAAGATCCTATACCTTTGTGACACACCGCAGACACGAAAGAAACTGATGGTTCTTTTGGATGTAAAGAGCAAAAAGACCTTCTTCCGTGTTTATCTGAAGCCGCTGTTGGAGTCGGGACGGCTTCTGATGACGCACCCCGACCAGCCGAGCATTTCCACGCAGGAATATATCCGCAATCCGGAACTCTTTTAATATTTTCTCTACATAGCCGTCTGCTTCGCCGCAGACGGCTAAATTAAAGGCCGGTTTAATCTCTTTGAACCCCAAAAGTGTGTATTCTTTTGTACACTCTTAAATGGACTCTACCTACTATGTGTCAAGCGGATATTGTGATATTTAATAATTAACCCGGCAGTGCTGCATTGTTAACCGAGACTTGTTTCTGTTCCTCAATTAAGGAGTAGAAAATCGTGTTTGCAGCTTTTTGAAAAGCTCTAATTATTTCATCTTGCAATTCTTTTGGGAATGGCTGTACATACAACTTACCATCATCATCAGAAAATGATTTCTCAATATCTACACGCAAATTCTCTCCTTTGGAGTTTATAGCAACCACAAATTCTCCAGCTTCTTGTGTACATACATATCTATATTTCATAGAAGAAATGTAATACCCTTGCTGAATAGAGTTTTGTACAAACTCATTAGATCGTAACCCGCTGCCATTAAGTACTGCCTGGCTAATTCCGGCTAATGTACCCGAGGTGGATTCATCATTTTCAGAGTCTTCTTCCTCAATATCATCCTCTGATGAAGTAGCTTTCTTAACAGTTATACCTACTACTGTCTTAAGTCTCCAATCTCTAAAACCATGGGCAGAAAGCCGATCATAAAAGCCCACTTTGTTCTTATCAGTTAATAGCTCCAAATTAATATGCGCTAAACTAACCTCTGATTCTTCTGATGAATCAGTCATTGCTTGCAAAAGTTCCAGCGCTTTTTGCGCATCATAAGATGATGGTTGCCGTATGTCTATCGAAACCTCGGATTCCCCATTTTTTCGAATAGCAATATGTATATATCGAGTCTCATCTTGAATGAGTTTGTTCTTTCCTGGTAGTTTGCGCTTATATGACATATTTACTATGAGTTCTGACCCTGATTTGATTGGCTGCTCGATTACATATCCTCGAAAATTTGAGGATCGATATGCGTTGAATTTGTCAGCAAAAAAATCAAGAATATCGGTACTATCTGAATGCTCTCTCAGCCTAGCATTGACTAAAGTTGATTTTTCATAATTTCCCTCGCTAACGATCATCTGAGTAATACTTGTCATTTCTTGGCCGCCAAGAAAAATTGTATACATATCATTTGCGAGTGCTTGTGCATTTGTTGCAGTGAATATAATTCCTTGTTTGCCCAGGTATCGTTTGATTGCTGCCGGTTTGATTTTCTGATCCGTAATTAAACGCATCAGTTCGGCACAGTCGGTATACTCCGTAATCATCACAAAATCCCCCCAGTTTCAATTGGAGACAAGCACCTATTGTCAATAAAATCAATTTCAATTTTTGCGGCTTCTCCAGATTTTAGCGTAGCTATGAAGTGCTCTTTAACGAAGTCGACATCACCAGTTCTTCGAGGGTAAAACAAGAATACATATCTATCCGCTCCTTGAAGCTGATAGTATTTAAACATGCTCCATGCATATCTAAAGTTATTGACTGTTATTTCGTCAAAGAAAAACAACATATTCTGGGTGTGCGGTTCTTGATATGTGTTTCCAGCAATATCCTTCTGAATGTTGTATGTGCTACATCCAAGCAAATACTTAGAATACAATGCGTTGATCGTAAGAGACTTTTGCGATATTTTGTTTGATTCATTTATGCTTGGATATATAAACGAAAACCCGTTGTTGTAGGATGTTTTAACTTTTGCAAACAAGCTTGTCCATTGCGCAATGCGGTCATTAGCTGCAATGAAAATATTGATTGGATTTCTACGATTGGGAAAGGCAATCTTTGAAAGATGATCATAAAATTTTTGCTGATCGAATTTATCATTAGCATGGATTAAAAGGAGACCTGTATTAAGTGTTGTGTTTCTCAAATCGACGTCTACAAGTTCGGGAGCGGATTGGGCGCATTCGATGTTGTTAATTAATTCCTTTACCCACTCTTCAATAGTTGCTCGCGTGATTGAGCACATTTGACGATTTTTGCATTCCACAATAATTCCTTGATTTCCAGCTATATAAGGGTTCGTAAATTTACATAGCAGATCAATCCCGTGTGTTTTCTTTTTATGAGAAGAACGAGTGCATTTTATTTCCTTATCTTGAGTAAGTTCGGCCCACCCAAGGTTGGCAAAAAAGTTTTCTCCAAAACCTTCAAGCTTTTTGCCGATTTTGGCTGCTTGCTCTCCCATTATAACTCGCCTCCCACAATAGCATTAATGCTCT
>OIYX01000058.1_pt1 | contig 36226 bp, 33 predicted proteins | sample 1588431 | NCBI WGS metagenome assembly OIYX01 (sample SAMN03283241) | human gut metagenome | biome: human-associated habitat; material: feces | host: Homo sapiens | place: Peru | collected 2012
TCGGACTGGAAGACCACGATCCCGGCCAGTTCGCCGGACTGTTTCTCTGTCGAACAGGCGGCAAACAAAGTGATCACCATGGCAACTACAAGCACGATGCTGAGTATTTTCTTCATTTTTCCATCCTCCGTTTTTTGAAATCGTTCGGGTGCAGTCGATGCGCCCGTGCATCGGCGTCCCTCATGATTCTATTAAATATCAGCCGCCGGTTTTTGTCAATACCTTCAGAAAAACCAAATAAAATTTAAGCTTTTTGGGCTTTATGTCCAAAAAGCAGCACCTCGAACTCCGTGCCGAGCGCTTCGTCGCTCCGAACGGAAATTCTCCCGCGATGCGCTTGGACGATGCTCTTGGCGATAGAAAGTCCGAGACCGGTACCCTCCGTTTCCGTCCTTGTCGGGTCGCAGCGATAGAAGCGGTCAAAAACATGCTTGCACTCGCTGCGCGAGATGTAGCTTCCGGTGTTGCGCACCGCAAGCCGTACCCGGTTGAGCGGCATTGCCCGCAGCGTGACGGCGACCTCGTTTCCGGGGGCGGAATACTTATAGGCGTTGTCGATCAGAATGTCCATCAGCTCTCTCAGGCGCTCCTCGTCGCCGCGAAGCATCAGCCCCGGCTGAATGTCCTGCTGCAGCCGCAGCCCCTTCTGATGCAGCGGAATCTCAAAGGAGAGCACGCTCTCCGTCAAAACGTCGCTCAAATTGATGCGCTCCGGCTTCATGGGCAACTTGCTCATGTCCAGACGCGCCATCTCAAGCAGTTGGTTGGTCATTTTCTTCATTCTGACCGCCTCGGAATGGATCAACTCCAGATTATGCTGGCGCTCGTGCAACTTCATCTCAAGCATCTCCGCGTTCATCATGATAATCGTGATCGGCGTTTTCAGGTCGTGCGACGCGTTTGAAATAAACCGCCGCTGCTGCTCGAAGGCCTTTTCCGTCATCCCGGTTCCCCAGCAGGCAAAGAGCAGGCCAAGGAAGAAAAAGAGAAGCAGCGCAGCCGCGCTGACGGTCAGGAGCTGCCTCGCGAGCGCCGACAGCGTCGCCTGCTGCACCGAAATATTGATCACGGCCACGCGCGACCCTCTTGCGATCGGCTCACGCATATAGCGCAGCCCCCATGCGCGGACGGTTCCCTCGTCATCCGCCCCCGTCAGGATCTTCTGCATCCCGCCGGGGTCGGGAACGTCGTTCATCGTCATGCCGTGCGCGTCAATGTAAAACGAACGCCCGTTTTCGTCGATGTCCATGGTGAAATACGGCAGGCCGATCTGTCGGCGCGACTCGGAATAGAATTTGGAATTCGGGTTCCTTGCGTAATCCAGCGCCCGCGTCAGCGCGACCTCCCCCTCCTGAGACAGCGAACGATAGGTCATTGCGTAGACGACCGTGCACATCGTGACAAGAATCAGCAACACCGCGAGCATGATCGTCAGCAACAGCCGTCTTTTCAGTTTTTTGAACATGTCCCGTCCTCCAGAGAGTAGCCGACCTTGCGGTGGGTGCGGATCTGCACGTTGGAATTCAGAAATTGCAGCTTCTTGCGCAGCACGGAGATGAAGACCTCGAGGCTGTTGTACTCCGACGGCCAGAACTCGCCCCATGCCTGAATGAGCAGCTCCTTCTTGTTCACGGTCTTCCCCTGCGCCATGATCAGCATCTGCATGATCTGCGCCTCCTTGCCGCCGAGGCGCACCTTTTTTTCGGCGCAAAGCAGCTCGCCGGAGAGCAGATGAAAGGAGAGGTCGCCGAAGGACACCGCGTCAAAGGCGATGCTTCCGCTCCTTCTCACGAGCGCACGGATGCATGCAAGCAGCTCGCCGATCTCAAACGGCTTGGATAAATAATAATCCGCGCCGTTGTCAAGCCCGATGATGCGATCCTCCGTATCACTGCGGGCGGTCAGCATCAGGATCGGCGTGGAAACGCCGTGCGTGCGCAGTCTGCGCGTGATCTCAAAGCCGTCCATCTCGGGCAGCATGATGTCGAGCAGGATGATGTCCCACTCCCCGTTCAGGCCGTTTGCAAAGCCGTCGGCACCGTTCGTGCAGCCGGTACAGCTTGCCCCGTAGGTCTCGAGAACCTCGCAAAGAGACGCGTTCAGTTTTCGGTCATCCTCAACGATCAAGACGTTCATGGTGCTCTCCTTGCTTTGTGTTTTCTCCTGCCGGCGCAGCTTGGCTCAGTTGCTGCCGTTTTCGGGGCGGAGCCGGCGGAGCATTCCGCCGATGACGGCATCGTAGCGGTCGTGGTCGACGACCGTCGCCACGCGGCACACGCCCTCCTCGGACGGATGCAGCACGGTCTGTCCGGCGCGGATCGAATCATCCGTAATGACCTCGATCGTGCCGCGCTCCCACGTGGCCATATCCTCGTCGATCAGCGTGGCAATGGCGACGGCGTCGTGCATCGCCTCGTCGTTTCGGAAGGCCAAAAGCTGCCGCATCACGGTCTCAAGCGTGCCGTTGGGCGTCGGAGAGCAGCGCTCGAACACGTCCGGCCGGATCGGGCAGGTCTTGGTCACGTTCAGCCCGATCATATCCACCGGCACGCCGCAGGAAAACACCTGCTTCGCGGCGGCTGCGTCGTGGCCGACGTTCGCCTCGGCATAGGCAGAGATGTTTCCGGCGGTCGTGGAGCCGCCCATCGTCACGATTTTTTTCAGGTAGCTGGGAAGCTCCGGATGCTTTTGAAGAGCGAGGGCAACGTTGGTCAAAGGCGCTGCGGTCACGAGCACCAGCTCGCCCGCACAGGCCTTGGCGGCCTGATAGAGCAACTCCCACGCGGGCAGCAGATCGGCCTGCCGATCGCTGTGAGGGATCGTGACGTTGCCCAAGCCGTTTTCGCCGTGGAACCGCGTCACAGGCTCGCCGAATTCCGCGTGCAGATAGCGCTCCGCGCCGCGGGCAACGGGAACGTGCGTCTTGCCGAACAGGGCGAGGATGTCCAGCGCGTTGCGGGTGGTCACATCGGTGCGGTGGTTGCCGCCCATGGCGCACACGCCGCGCAGGTCAAATCGGTCGTCATAGGCGCAGGCCAGTGCCAGACAGAAAAAATCGTCCACGCCGGGATCGGTGTCAATTATGATCGGAATTCGTTTCATCGCAGAGCCCCTCCGTTTCTGTTTTCGTGTTGTGCATGCAGCGCCCCGCATTCCGCGAGGCGCCGAGTCGTTTATTTTTTCAGCCATGTCGACGGCGACAGAAGCACCAGCATCGGAATGATCTCCAGACGCCCCATCAGCATAGAGAAGGACAGCACCAGCTTAGACAGGCCGTTAAAGATCGCGAAGCTGCCGTTCGGGCCGACGAGCGCAAGGCCGGGGCCGATGTTGTTGAAGCAGGCAAGCGTGGCGCTGAGGTTCGTCGTGATGTCGTAATTTTCGACGCTGAGCACCAGCACGATCAGAACCACGCTGATCACATACAGCGCCAAGTAGCTCGAGACGCCCTTGAGCGTGGTGCCGTCGACGCTTTTGCCCTCAAATTTGATGGAATTGACAGAGCGCGGATGCAGCACATGCTTCAGCTCGCGCCCGGCCGTTTTGAACAGCAGCACCACGCGCGAGACCTTCATGCCGCCGCCGGTCGAGCCGGCGCAGGCGCCGACGATCATGAGCACGAGCAGCAGTGAGCGCGAAAAATGCGGCCACGTGTCGAAATCCGTGGTGGAATAGCCGGTGGTCGTGATGATAGAGGCGACCTGAAACGAGGCCGCCCGCAGTGTGTCGGAGAAGCAGGTGAAATAGGAGCGGACGTTGATGCAAATCAGCACGATCGCCGCGGCGACGATGCCGAAGTAATACCAGCACTCCGAGGATTGCCGCGCAGCCCGGAACTTTTTGACGAGCAAAAGATAGTAGAGGTTGAAGTTCACGCCGAAAAGGAGCATGAACGCCGTGATGACCCACTGGCAATAGGGGCTGTAGGAAGCAACGCTGTCGGCCTTGATGGCGAAGCCGCCGGTACCGGCCGAGCCAAAGCTGAGCACCACGCTGTCAAACATCGGCATTCCGCCCACGCAGAGCATAATGATCTCGATCAGAGTCATGACGACATAGATGATGTAGAGGATCTTTGCCGTGTCCCGGGCGCGCGGGAGCTGCTTGCCGACGACGGGGCCGGGCATCTCCGCGCGCATGATGTGAATGGAGCGCTCGGAAAGATTCGGAACCAGCGCCATAATGAAGACCAGCACGCCCATGCCGCCGACCCAGTGCGTAAAGCTGCGCCAGAAGAGCAGTCCGCGGCTCATGGACTCGATCTGCGCGCCGGTCATGATCGACGCGCCGGTCGTCGTGAAGCCGGAGACGGACTCAAAAAACGCGTCGATATAGTTCGGGATCTCTCCGCTCAGGAAGAACGGCAGCGCGCCGACCGCCGAGACGGCCACCCAGCACAGCGCGACGGTCAGGAAGCCCTCGCGCGCATAGATCACGCGGTTCTTTGTCCGAGCCGGAAGGTAGAGCAGCAGCCCGACCAGCGCCGAAATCAGCGCCGTCAGCACGATCGCCCTGACGCTCGCCTCGCCGTAGAGCAGCCCGACCGCAAGCGGGAGCAGGAGCAGCCCTGCCTCGGCCAGCAGCATCACCCCGACGGTGGAGATTATCATTTTACGATTCATAATTTGCCTCCGTCAGGCCAGAATGTCAGAAAGATTCTTGAGCGCGCAACCGGTCGCGACCACGACCACATGGTCGTCGGCGCTGATGCAGTCGTCGCCGGACGGGATGACGGTCTTGCCTTTGCGAACGATCGCGGCGATCAGAATGCCCTTTTTCAGGCGCATCTGCCTGAGCGGCACGTCGAGCTTCGCAAAATCAGGACGCACGATGAACTCCAGCGCCTCGACCCGGCCGTCGAGCAGGCGGTAAAGCGTTTCCATCTGGCTGCCGCGCGAGTTGTGCAGCGCGCGGGCATAGCGGGTCAGCAGGTTCGAGCTGATGATGCGCGAGGAGATCACGCAGTCAAGACCGATGCTGGCCGCAATGGAGTCGAGCTGACTGCGGTTGACCTTTGCGATCGTTTTGCCGACGCCCGCATGGGAGGCAAAATAGCTCATGAGGATGTTTTCCTCGTCCATGCCGGTCAGACCGACGAAGGCGTCCATGGAGCCGATGCCCTCCTCGAGCAGCATCTCCTGCTGGGCGCCGTCGCCCTGAATGATCGTGGCCTTTGGAAGCAGCTCGCTGAAGGTCTGGCAGCGGGCGTGATCCTTTTCAATGATCTTCACGCTCACGCCGTCGTCCAGAAGCTGCTTGGCAAGGTAATACGCCGTGCGGCTCGCGCCGAGCAGCATCACGTTTTTGGTCTGACGCTTCATCAGCCCCAGCGTTTTGAGCAGCTTTTGCAGCTCGGCCGGCTCCGCCGCCAGAACGATGCGGTCGCCGCGCTGCGGAACAAAGCTGCCGTCCGGGATCATGGCCTCCTCGCCCCGGCGCACGGCGCACAGCAGGAAATTCCGCCGAAAGCGCTTGCGCAGCTCCATCAGCGGCGCCCCGCAAAGCGCGGATTCCTCGCGCAGCGGCAGCTCCATCATCAGGAAGCCGCGGTTGGCGAAGGATTCTACCTTTGTTGCCGCCGGGAGCTCCAAAATTTGGTAAAGCTCCATCGCGGCGAGGCGGTCGGGATTGATGACCATGGAAATATCGAGCTGCTGGCGCAGAAATTCCAGATTGCGGTGGTTATACTCCGGGTTGCGGATCCGCGCAACGGTGTTCGCCACGCCCAGCCCCTTGGCCAGATAGCACGTCAGCATGTTCAGCTCGTCCGAGCCGGTCGCCGCAACGAGCAGCTCGGCGCTGTCGACGCCGGCCTCCTCCAAAACGGCGCAGTCCGTGCCGCTTCCGCAGACACACATGCAGTCAAAGGTGTTGAAAATCTCCTCGATCACAGCAGGAGAGGAATCCACAGCGACGATCTCGTGTCCCTCCTCCAGCAGGCTGGAGAGAATGCACGTTCCGACCTTGCCGCATCCGACGATAATAATGTTCATAGTCCCTCCGGATTGGATGCCGGAGCCTGCGAAAAAGTCCGCGCAGCGCCGTGTGCCGCCGCCCCACATCTGTTTTTCTCAGGAGCCGGTATGACAAAAGAATTTCATAGAAAGACGCGCTGCACCGCGCGGCAAAAGAGAATGCCAACGATGATGCAGCGCGCAGTTGATTGCGTGATACGGAATTATTCGGCCGAATCCGTGGAATAAGCGACGGTGTCTTCCTCCTCCGGCTCCTCGGCGGATGCCGGCTCGAGCAGCGCGCGAACGGACAGGGAGATGCGCTTGCGCTCGGTGTCGATGTCGATGATCTTGGCGTCGAGCTCCTGACCCTCGGAAAGAGCGTCGGAAACCTTGTCAACGCGGTGATCGGCGACCTGAGAGATGTGGATCAGGCCGTCCACGCCGGGCATGATCTCGGCAAACGCGCCGAAGTCGACGAGCTTGACGACCTTGACCGGGACGACGTCGCCCTTGGAATACTTCGCAACGAACTGGTTCCACGGGTTCATCTCGGGAGTCTTGTAGCCGAGGGAGATCTTGTGCTTCTCCGGGTCAAACTTGATGACGAACACGTCGATCGGATCGCCGACCTTGACGACCTCGTCCGGCGTCTTGATGCGGCCCCAGGACAGCTCGGAGACATGCACCATGCCATCCACGCCGCCGATGTCGACGAATGCGCCGTAGCTGGTCAGGGACTTGACGACGCCGTGATACTTCTTGCCGACCTCGATCTCGTTCCAGATCTTCTCGACGGCAGCCTTGCGCGCCTCGCTGTTGACGGCGCGGATGGAGCCGACGACTCTGCGGCGAGCACGGTTGAACTCGGTGATCTTCATCTTGACGGTCTGACCCTTCAGCGCGGACAGATCGCCGCCCTTGGGCACGCCGGTCTGAGAGGCCGGGATGAAGACGCGCACGCCCTTCACATTGGCGACGACGCCGCCCTTGTTTTCCTCGGTGATGACGCCCTCGACCGGCTCCTTGCTCTCGCAGGCGGCCTCGACGTCGTCCCAAACCTTCATGCCCTCGAGCTTCTTGCGGCTGAGCTGGACGGTGCCCTCCTGATCGTTCACGCGGACGACAAAGACCTCGATCTCGTCGCCGACCTTGAGCACATCCTCCGGCTTCACGGAGGGATCTGCGCTGACTTCGTCATACGGGATGTAGCCGGCATGCTTCGTGCCGAGGTCGACCTGGACTTCGGTCGCGCCGATCGCCGTGACAGTGCCAAGAACCTTATCTCCTGTATTCAAAGTTTTGATGGAGTTCTCAAGCAGCGCCTCAAAGCTCTCCTCCTGAACAGCATCAACATTATTAGTGATTTCGCTCATAGTCTTATTGACCTCCTTTATAATCCACGCAGGCGTTGACGCGCCGGCTGTGAGTCCGATGGAAGAAATGCCGCGGAAGTCCTCCGGACGGATGTCCGCAGCGGAATCGACAAGCGACACTCTGCCGCAATGCTCCCGGCAAATATGCGCCAGACGGCAGGTGTTGGAGCTGTTTTTGTCGCCGACGACGAGCATCGCCTCGCAGCGGGAGGCCAGCTCGGCCGCCTCGGCCTGTCGATTTTCTGTAGCTCCACATATTGTATCAAATATTTCTCGATTAGTCCATACTTTTTTTGCGATTTTCTTGCAACTTTCCCATAAAAATTGCGTGCTGGTGGTCTGTGAGACCATGGTAATGGGCATTTCGGCGCGCTCAGGCGAGCCAAGCAGCCATTTTTCCAGCTCGTCGGAGGAATAGCTCGCGATCGCCAGCACCTCCGGGTGCGTCGGCGTGCCGATGATGACGGGCTGCCGCCCCTGCTCCTCCGCCGCGGCGACGAGCCGGTGGATGCGCTTGACGGACGGGCAGGTCGCGTCGATGACCTCGACCGGCCGCGCGAGCAGCGCCTCATAAAGCGCCCGCGTGACGCCGTGCGAGCGCACGACGACGGTCGCGCCGTCCGGAACCTCTTCGGGTGCAGAGACTGCGCGGATGCCCAGCGACTCAAAATGCGCAACGAGATGACGGTTGTGGGCAATGGGGCCGAGGGTCACGACGGTTCTCCCGCTCCGTGCAGCCTGCTCGACCAGATCGACCGCGCGGTTCACGCCGTAGCAGAATCCGGCGGAGCGCGCCTGCACGACCTTCACGGCTCTTCTCCCATCGCGTAGATCCGTTGCAACAGCTCGGCCGAGCGCAGCGTCAGCTCCTCCGGCGTGGCCTTTGCGGCGGCATACTCCGGGAAATACGCCTCGCCGAAGCGCAGAAGGATCGGGCTGAAGAGGTGTTTTTTTGTCGAAACATAGATCGGCACGACCGGCACCTTGGCACGGTTGGCCATCAGCAGCGCGCCGCTGTGCGCCTCGGCCTTCTTGCCCTTGCGCACGCGCGTGCCCTCCGGGAAGATGAGCACGCGGTTGCCCTCGCGCAGCGTCTTGAGCGTGGTCTGCACGGCCTTAAGATCCGTGCCGCCGCGGTCGACCGGGAACGCGCCGAGCTTGCGATAGAGCCAGCCCAGAACCGGGAGCTTCATCAGCTCCTGCTTGGCCATGATGCGCGGCAGACGCGACAGCTTGCCGTAGACGATGACCCAGACGGGGTCTGAGAAGCTGCTGTGGTTGCAGCAGAGCATACACGGTCCTTCGGGGATCGTTTCGCGGCCGCGCACCCGGATGACCGGGTGCAGAATGCGCAGCCAGACGGTCAGAAACGCTCTCAAAATGCGGTATGTACGCTGGGAAAACATCTCGTTCATTGCAGTTTCCCCCGGATCGTGTTCAGAATTGCCTGCACGTTCTCCTCAAGCGTCTGATCGGAGCTGTCGATCACAACGGCGTCCTGCGCCGGGCGCAGGGGCGCGATCGCCCGGTGAGAGTCGCGGTAGTCGCGCTCCTTCATGTCGGCGAGCACCTGCTCATAGGTGTCCTGCGCTCCGCGCTGCTGCAGCTCCAAAAAGCGCCGGCGGGCACGCACCTCCGCCGAGGCCGTCAGAAAGATCTTCACGTCGGCGTCCGGCAGAACGACCGTTCCGATGTCGCGCCCGTCCATGATGACGTTGTGCTCACGGGCGACGCGCCTCTGCGTCTCCATCAGGAAGGCGCGCACGCAGGGCAGAGCAGCGACCTTCGAGGCGGCGTCCGAAACGGCGGGCGTGCGGATCTCGGCAGAGACGTCCTCCCCGCTGAGCAGCATGTGCTGCACGCCGTCCTCCCAGCGCAGCTCCAGCTCCACCGACGGCAGCAGCGCCTCGACGCCTGCGGCGTCCTCCGGCGCAAGACCGGCGCGGAGCGCCGCATAGCCGACCGTGCGATAGATCGCGCCGGTGTCCACGTAAACATAGCCCAGCGCTTTCGCCGCAGCCTTCGCCATCGTACTCTTCCCTGCTCCGGCAGGGCCGTCAATCGCAACGCTAATCAAATCCCGTTGTCCTCCCAGTGTTATGTAACAATTATTTGATATTATACAACATTTTTCGTGAAAAAGCAAGCGGTTTCAGCCGTTTTGCAGCGTTTTCGCGCAGGAAATTGCTGCCGCATACGCCGTTGCCCACGCGATCTGCAGGTTAAAGCCGCCGGTATAGGCGTCGCAGTCGAGGAGCTCCCCGGCAAAATACAGCCCGCGCACGAGCTTGGACTCCATCGTTTTCGGGTCGACCTCGCGGACGCTCACCCCGCCGCGCGTGATGATCGCCTCCTCGACCGGCCGCAGGCCGGTAATGCGGATCGGAAAGGCCTTCGTCAGCCGCAGCAGCGTCTGACGCTTTTCGCGCGTGAGCGCGTTCGCCTTTTGCATCGGCTCGATCCCGGCCGCCTCGAGCAGCACGGGGATCATCGCGCGGGGATACAGATCCGCCAGCGCGTTTTCCATCGACCGATTGCAATACTGCTTCAGGTCGCGCAGCATCCGCGCCTCGAGCCGCTCGGCGTCCAGCGCGGGCTTCAGATCCAGCTCGACGGTGTAGCGTTCGCCGGGTCTGAAATGCGCCGAGGCCGACAGCACGGTCGGGCCGGAGAGGCCGAAATGCGTGAACAGCAGCTCGCCGAAGTCGCGGTAGACCGCCTTGCCGCCTCCGTCGCGCAGGGTCAGCCCGGTGTTGCGCAGCGAAAGTCCCTGCAAGGCCGTGACCGACGGCGCTTCCATCGGCACGAGAGAGCCGCTCTGCGGCTCAACGGTGTGCCCGAGCGCTTCGGCCATGCGGTAGCCGTCTCCGGTCGAGCCGGTCAGCGGATAGGAACGGCCGCCAGTCGCCAGCAGCACCTGCCGGCAGGAGATCAAGCCGTCGGCGGTCTTCACGGCGCAGACCGCGCCGTCCTTCGTCAGAATTTCGGTCGCACACGTATGCCGCCGCTCAACGCCGCCGCAGCGCAGCGCGCGCTCGAGCGCCTGCAAAACGTCGCCCGAGCGGTCGGACTGCGGAAATACGCGGTTGCCGCGCTCGACCTTGAGCGGGCAGCCGTTCTCCTCAAAAAACGCCATGGCAGCCTCCGGCGGGAAGCGAACCATGCAGCCATAGAGGAAGCGCCCGTTGCGGGGCACGTTTTTCAAAACCGTCTCGGCGCCGCACGCATTGGTAACGTTGCACCGCCCCTTCCCGGTGATGAGCAGCTTTTTGCCGTTGCGGTCATTTTTTTCCAGCAGCAGCACGCGCAGTCCGTTCGCCGATGCCACGGCTGCCGCCATAAGCCCCGCCGCGCCGCCGCCGACGATCACGAGATCATTCGTCAGCCTTTTCATACACTTGATACCTGTCCCATATTTCCTCCAGCCGGTCAAAGGTCGCGGCCGTCTCGGTGCGCCGTCTCGACGCGACAGCCGCAATGAGCGCGTTGAGCACGCTCATGGCCGCGACCTGCGAGTCGGCCAGCGAGACCATGTCGCTTTTTGCGCAGAGCAGCTCATCGGCATATTCGGCTATCGGCGCGGTCGGCCGGTCGGTCAGGGCGATCGTATGCGCCCCGGCATCCTTGGCATAGGACATGGAGCGAATGGCGACATTGCTGTAGCGCGGGAAGCTGATGCCGAGCATCACGTCCCCGGCGGAGATGCGGATGATCTGCCCGTAAAGCTCGCTTGCGGAATCCGTCGTGAGCAGACGCACATCGTCGAACATATAATTCAGATAATAGCTCAAAAACTGCGCCAGCGCCGCCGAGGCACGCACGCCCAGAATATAGATCCGCCTTGCGCGCAGGATGGCCTCGACCGCGTTTTCAAACGCCGCCTCGTCGACCTCCTCGAGCGTCGTGCGGATGCGGTCGACGTCGTCCTGCAGAACCTTTTGCAGCAGCGCGCTGCGCGGCATCCGCTCGGCGTCGACCTCCATGCGCTGCGAGGCCGTGAGCCGATTGAGCACGACCTCCTGAAGCGCCTGCTGAAGCTCCGGATAGCCGTCAAAGCCGAGCGCAGAGGCAAAGCGCACCACCGTCGACTCCGACGTCTGAACGCTTTTCCCCAGCACGGCCGCCGTCTGGAACGCCGCCTTGTCATAGGTCTGTAGGATGTACTCGGCAATGCGCCGCTGCCCCTTTGAAAACCCGGGCATTTGGTTTTGTATTCGTGTCAAAACGTCCGCGCTCATTGCATTCCGGCCTCCTTTTTCAGCTCTGAAAGCTCCTCCTGCGTCAAATAACGCCATTTCCCGACACCCAGTGCGCCGAGCGACAGGCTGCCCTCGCGCACCCGGCACAGCCGGAGCACCCGCACCCCGGCCGCCTCGCACATTCGCCGGATCTGGCGGTTCCTGCCCTCGGAGATCGTGATCTCGTAGGCCGCTTTTCTGTCGTTTTTTCGCAAAAGACGCACCGCCGGGGGATCGATCGGCCGGCCGTCGAGCACAATGGGACGCTCGAGCAGCGCCGCCGTGCGCTCGTCCGCGCCGGATACCGTCACCTCGTAGGTCTTCGCGATGCCGCCGCGCGGATGCATCAGGCTGTCGGCCAGCGCGCCGTCGTTTGTGAAAAGCAGCAGCCCCTCCGACGCGCAGTCCAGCCGGCCGACCGGGTAGACCCGGCAGCCGCAGTCGACGAGCTGCGCGGCGGTTTTTCTGCCCAGCTCATCATGCATCGTGGTCACATAGCCGCGCGGCTTATAGAGCATCAGCGTCACGGGGGCGTCCTGCTCGGGCAGCGGCCGGCCGTCGAGCAGGATCCGGTCGCGCGACGCGTCCGCGCTGTCGCCGAGTGCGGCGAGCTTCCCGTTCACGCGCACGCGGCCGTCGGCGATCAGCTTCTCGCAGGCTCTACGGGACGCCACGCCCCGTGCAGCCAGTATTTTTTGAAGACGTTCCATCATAAGCAATTCCGCTTTCTCCCCAAAGCAGGGGCAGGGTCGCCACGACGCGCTCACCTAAGCGCAGCTCGGCATAACCGGCGTGCGTGCCGGGCGCCCCGGCCTGCATCGCAAGCTGCGGCCAGCGCACCTCAAAATCCGGGCGTTCGCCGTCGCGCAGGGAGAGCAGCACCGTCTCCCCGGCCAGCAGCGTCGCCGTCTGACCGTTGGCCAGCGGCAGGCGCGTCACCTCTTCGTTTTTTTCGTAGACCGGCTGCAGCCCGTACAGGCCAAAGCCGTATTCATACAGCGCGGTGTGGTCGTTCCAGTCGTCGCGGTCGCGCAGGGTCACGGCAATGAGCGTGCGTCCGTTTCGCTGCGCGGCGCTCACGAGCGTCCGCCCGGCCGCAAGCGTATAGCCGGTCTTCACGCCGAGCGCGCCGTCGAGCGTCCAGAGCAGGCGGTTGTGATTCTGAAAACGGCGCTCACCGACGGTATAGGTCTTGGTCGCGACAATTTCCGAAAAAATCGGATTTTTCAGCGCCTTTGCCGTCAGAGCAGCCATATCCCGCGCGGTGGAAAAGTGCCGTTCTCCGTCCAGCCCGCTCGGATTTTCAAAATGCGTATGCTCCAGTCTCAACGCCTCGGCCTCGGCGTTCATCTCGGCCACAAAGGCCGAAACGCTGCCCCCGGCATGAATCGCAAGGGCGACGGCCGCGTCGTTGCCGGAGCTGAGCAGCAGACCGTAGAGCAGGTCGCGCACGGTCAGCTTCTCCCCGGCCGTCAGATAGATCGACGTGCCCTCGATGCCCGTCGCCTCGGGCGGGATCGTGACCGTCTCGTCCGGGTCGCACAGCCGAAGCACCGTCAGCGCGGTCATGATCTTCGTCGTGCTGGCGATCAGCGCGCGCTCGTCGGCATTTTGCTCAAAGAGCACGCTGCCGGTGTCGGCATCCATCAAAACGGCGCACTGCGCCGAGAGCTGCGGCGCGGCGCACACCGGCAAAATATACAACGCTACGGCAGCAGCAAGGGCTGCTGCCGTAGCACAAATTCTTCGTTTCATTTCGCATCACCCGGGCATAGCTTGCCCGCAGGCGCTGCGGATTATGCGGCTCAGTCGATGTCGACCGAGCGTCCCTTGACCAGATCGCCGATTTTGTCGACCAGAACCGGGAGCTGATCGATGGCACGCTCGACGGCGTTGCTCGCAGGCTCGCCGACGGGCAGAAGCCGCACGCGGTCGCCCTGAATGACCAGCATCGCAACGGGAACGACCTTGAGGCCGCAGCCCATGCCCGCGCCGGACGGGCCGCTCGCCGCGGTCTTGGAGGGCAGATCTCCGCCGCCGGAGGCGATGCCCACACTGATCTTTGAAATGGGAACAAGGGTGATGCCGTCGCCCAGCGCGATCGGCGTGCCGACGGACGTGTTCGCGTCGACCAGCTCGCGCACCTGACGGATCGAATCGTCCAGAACGTCACTCAGTTTCTTTTCCATGCTCGGTTCCCTCCTCGTTATCGGCCGCCGACTGCCCCTCCTCGGGCAGCTTAGGCTTGCCGAATTGCATTTTGTCGATCTCGGGCAGGTCGTCCAGCGACGCAAGCCCGAAGGTTCTCAAAAAATCCGCCGTCGTGCGGAACAGCGTCGGCCGCCCCGGCACGTTCAGCCTGCCGCATTCCTCGATCAAATGCTTGTTGAGCAGGGCGCCGACGCTGTAGGAGCTGTCGACCCCGCGGATCTGCTCGATGTACGCGCGCGTGGCAGGCTGATAGTAGGCCACGACCGTCAGCGTCTCGAGCTGCGCGGCCGAGAGCTTGGGCGGTTTTCTGGTCTCGAGCGCCTTGGTGATATATTCGGACATCTCTCCCGAGGAGCACATCTGCCACGCCTTGTCCAGATGCACCAAACGCACGCCGCGCCGGTCAAAGGACAGGCGGTCGGCCAGACTCTGCACGGCTCGCTCGACCTCGTCGCGGCCGCAGTCCGTCGCCATGCACAGGCGCTCCGTCTCCACCGGCTCGCCGGCGGCGAACAGGATGGCCTCCAAAACGCGTTCAAGTTCCGCTTGTTCCATCGGAAATCTCCATTCCTCCGTCCGGCATCTTGCAGAAGCGGACGGAAACGTCGTCCTCGCCGTCCTCGATCTCAATGGAATGCAGACGGCAAAGCTCCAAAACCGCCAAAAACGTCGCGACGATCTCGCTGCGGGAGCGGTTCCCCCTAAAAAGGCTTCGGAATTTTGAAACGCCGCGCATCAGCAGGCGCTTGAGCACCTCAGCGGCCTTTTTCGTAACGGGATACGGCTCGACGCCGACGATGCCCTGAAAATTCGACACGGGCGGCGGGAGCTTGCGCTCCGAGCGCTCGGCCATGGCCGCAAAGGCACGCAGCAGATCCTCCGGCTCGTGGCGGTAGCGATAGGTGCGGTCGACCTGATACGGCTCCTGCGGTTTGGTGAAGAGGTTGCGGCCGATCTCGTTGCGCGGCTCGAGGAAGGCGACCGCTCTGCGGATCTGCTCGTATGCGTCGGCACGCTGGCGCTCCTCGAGGGAGCGGATCAGCAGCTCCATCTCGCTCATGGCCTCCTCGCGCTCGGCGGCGGAGAGCAGCATTTTCGTCTTGATGAGCATCAGATGCGACGCCATCGCGATAAATTCGCTGGCGATTTCCATGTCAAGGCGCTTCATTTCGTCCAGATAGGCAAGATATTGCTCCAAAATCGACGTGATGCTGACGTCTTGGATCTCTATTTTGTTTTTGCTCAGCAGCAGGAAGATCACGTCCAGCGGGCCGTCAAAGTCCTCCGGCAGCGCGTCCTGCCCGCGGATCACTCCGGTCAGGTGATAGCTCGGTTCGTCCATTGCGTCGATTCCTCAAACAAATTATACCATTTTCCGACGCCCTGCGCAAGGGAAAATCGGTCAGGCGTTCAGAATTGCGCCGACCAGCTCAGCGCGTCCCGTCCCCTTCTCGGCCGAGAAGGGGATCAGCCGCGTTTCGTCGGAAAGCGACAGCTCCCGGCGGATGAGCGCCATATTCGGCTCGATCTCGCGCGGCTTGAGCTTGTCGAGCTTGTTCGCGACCACCACGAACGGGCAGCCGGTCGAGCGGAAGAGCTGCGCCATCACAACGTCGAGCTTCGTCGGCGCGTGACGCGCGTCGACGATCATCACGCCCAGCGCAAGCGCCTCCGGCTCGGCAAAATAGCGCTCCATCAGGCGCCCCCAGCGGTTTTTCTCGGCCTCGGAGACCTGCGCGTAGCCGTAGCCCGGCAGATCGACGAGGTAGGCCGCGCCGTCGACCCTGAAATAGTTGATGTGGATCGTTTTTCCGGGCTTTTGGCCGACGCGGGCAAAGTTTTTGCGCTGCAATACGCAGTTCAGCACCGACGACTTGCCGACGTTGGACTTCCCGGCAAAGGCGATCTGCTTCAGACCGTCGTGCAGAAAGTCCGACGGGCTCGCGGCCGAGCGGATGAATTCGACCTTCTGTAAGTTCATTGGCGTATCCCCGTCTGCGGCTCGACCTGGCTCTGCGGCACGGGCAGGGCGGTCTTTTTTGCGGGCTTCGCGTCGGGCGCGGCCGTCACGGGCAGCGCCAGCGCCGTCTCGAGCACGGCGTCGGCATGGTCGACCGTGACAAAATTCAGTGCGCGACGCACGGTGCGGTCGATCTCCGCCAGATCCTTCTCGTTGTCCTTGGGAAGAATGACCGTGCGGATGCCGTGGCGATAGGCCGCCATGGTCTTTTCCTTGAGGCCGCCGATGGGCAGCACGCGGCCGCGGATCGAGATCTCGCCGGTCATGGCAATGTCGCGGCGCACGGGCGTGCCGGTCAGCGCCGAGACAAGCGCCGTGCAGACCGTCACGCCTGCCGACGGGCCGTCCTTGGGCACAGCGCCCTCCGGGAAGTGAACGTGGATGTCTCTGGTCTTGTAAAAATCGGGCGCGATGCCGAGCTCCTTCGCGCGGCTTCGGATATAACTCATCGCCGCGTGGACGGACTCCTTCATCACCTCACCGAGGTTGCCGGTCAGCTCCAGCTTGCCGGTGCCCTCGACGACGTTGCACTCGACCTCGAGCGTCTCGCCGCCGACGGACGTCCACGCCAGCCCCGTAACGAGGCCGACGGTGTCGACGGGCGGCAGCTTATCCGGCATGAGCTTGCGCGGGCCGAGATAGGCCCCCAGCTCCGCGCCGGTCACGCGCTGCGTTTTCAGCTCCGGCTCGGAGACGATGCGCATGGCCGCCTTGCGGCACAGCGCGCCCAGCTCCCGCTCCAAATTGCGCACGCCGGACTCGCGCGTGTAGCAGCGGATGATCTCGCGGACGGCGTCGTCCGTGACCTTGAGCTGCGTCTTGGCGATGCCGTGCTTTTTAAGCTGCTTGGGCAGCAGATGTCGTTTGGCGATCATGAGCTTTTCTTCGTCGGTATACGAGCCGAGCTCAATGACCTCCATGCGGTCGAGCAGGGGGCGCGGGATCGTATCGGTCGTGTTGGCCGTCGTGATAAACATACATTCGCTGAGATCGAACGGCAGCTCGAGATAGTTGTCGCGGAAGGTCGCGTTCTGCTCGGAATCGAGCACCTCGAGCAGCGCCGCGGAGGGGTCGCCGCGATAGTCGCTGCCGAGCTTGTCGATCTCGTCGAGCAGCAGCAGCGGGTTGCACGAGCCGGCCTGCTGAATGGCCGTCAGGATGCGGCCGGGCATTGCGCCGATATAGGTCTTGCGGTGGCCTCGGATCTCGGCCTCATCGTGGATGCCGCCGAGCGACAGGCGCGCAAGCTTCCGGTTCAGCGCATGGGCGACGCTCATGGCGATGGACGTCTTGCCGACGCCCGGAGGGCCGACGAGGCAGATGATCTGCCCCGGAAGCTCCGGTGCAAGCTGCTTAACGGCCAGAATTTCCAAAATACGCTCCTTGACCTTTTCCAGACCGTAATGGTCGCGGTCAAGCACGCGCCGCGCCGCCTCGACGTTCACGCGCTCCTTCGTGCGCTTGCCCCATGGAAGCTCGAGCACGGTGTCGAGATAGTTGCGGATCACGGACGCCTCGGAGGCGCCGTAGGGCTGCTTGACGAGGCGCTGCACCTCTTTATTCAGCTTCTCCTGAACCTCGGCCGGCGCGCGGAGCGCCCGTATTTTTTCGCGGTAGCCCTCGGCCTCCTCGTCCTCGTCCGTCTCGCCCAGCTCCTTGCGGATGACCTTGAGCTGCTCGCGCAGATAATAGTCGCGCTGATCTCGGTCGATCACCTGCTGGGTCTTATCCTGCAGTTGGTTCTCAATGCGCAGCACCTCCAGCTCGCGCGAGAGCAGACGGTTGGAGATCTCCAGCCGCTTGACCGGATCGAGCTGGGAAAGCACGCGCATTTTGTCGGAATAGTCGTAGCTTGCGGCCTGCGCGATCAGGTCGGCGACCTGACCGGGGTCGCGTGAGGCGAGCAGCTTGAGCATCACGTCCTGCACGGGGCGCTGAGAAAGCTCGATGAATTCGTCAAAAAGCTGCGCCGCCTGCCGCAGGAGCGCGTCGACGCGCACCGTCTGCGTCGGCACGTCCTCATCCGGAAGCGACTCGACCCGCGCAGAAAGATAGCTCTTCGTGCTCAGCGCCTCGGTGATCCGCGCGCGGTATTGGCCGTGCACCAGCACGCGGACGGCGTCTCCGGGCATTTTCAGCACCTGCCGCACCTCTGCGACGGTACCGACGTCATACAGCTCGTCCACAGACGGGTCGTCCTGCAAAATATCCTTCTGCGTCACCAGAAAAATTTTCTGGTCGCCCTTCATTGCCTTGTCCAGCGCGCGGACGGACTTCTCGCGGCCGACGTCAAAATGGATCGTCGCCCGCGGGAACACGGTCAGCCCGCGCAGCGCCAGCACGGGGATGCGCTCGGATATGATAATTTCCTTCATGGTTGGTTTCTCCTTTCCCTGGGTATTCCGGAAACCGTTCGGGCGATCTGCCCGATAAAATGAGAAAAAAGGGGCGTCCGAAGGCTCCCCCATTTCTCCCTTATCCTGCGCTGGAGCGCGGGCGCTTGCCGCGGGTCACCACGGGCTCCGCGCCGTCCTCCACGCATTCCTTCGTAATCATGACCTTTGTAATGGTCGGGTCGGACGGGATCTCATACATGACCTTCGTCATGATCTCCTCGAGCACCGCCCGCAGACCTCTTGCGCCGATCCGGCGGTCAATGGCGCGCTGGGCGATCGCCTCGAGCGCCTCGACCTCGAAGTCCAGCGTCACATGGTCCAGCTCCAGCAGCTTGCGATACTGCCGGCAAAGCGCATTTTTCGGCTCCGTCAGGATGCGCACCAGATCCTGCTGCGTCAGGCTGCCGAGGCTCGTGACCATCGGCATCCGGCCGACCAGCTCCGGGATCAGGCCGAATTTCAGCAGATCGTGCGGCTGCACCTGCGAGAACAGGGCGCCGACGTCGCGCTCCTTCTTGCTCTTCAGCTCCGAGCCGAAGCCGAGGCTCGAACGGTCGACGCGTCGCTCGATGATCTTATCCAGCCCGTCGAACGCCCCGCCGCAAATAAAGAGGATGTTCGACGTGTCGATCTGGATGAATTCCTGCTGCGGGTGCTTTCTGCCGCCCTGCGGCGGAACGTTGGCGACGGTGCCCTCAACGATCTTGAGCAGCGCCTGCTGCACACCCTCGCCGGAGACGTCGCGCGTGATGGAGGTATTCTCGCTCTTGCGGGCGATCTTATCCAGCTCGTCGATATAGATGATGCCGCGCTCGGCCAGCTCGACGTCGAAATCCGCCGCCTGAAGCAGGCGCAGCAGGATGTTCTCGACGTCCTCGCCGACGTAGCCCGCCTCGGTGAGCGTGGTCGCGTCAGCAATGGCAAAGGGCACCTTCAGGATCTTTGCGAGGGTCTGGGCGAAGAGCGTCTTGCCGCAGCCGGTCGGCCCGATGAGCAAAATGTTGCTCTTTTGCAGCTCGACGTCGCTCTGCGTGCCGTAATAAATGCGCTTATAGTGGTTATAGACGGCGACGGAAAGGGCGATCTTCGCCCGATCCTGCCCGATGATATAGCCGTCCATATATTCCTTGATTTCCTTCGGCGTCGGAAGGTGCTCCGGCCTCGGAAGCTCGCGATCCTGCGTCTCGTACATATCCTCGTGCAGCAGGGAGTCGCAAAGCTCCACGCACTCGTTGCAGATATACACGTTGTTCGGACCGGAGAGAATGCGCTGCACCTGCCCCTGCGTCTTGCCGCAGAAGGAGCAGCGGATCAGTTTTTCAGCCAATTGCAGAGTCTCCTTCTTATCTTTGAGAGATCACGCGGTCGATCAGGCCGTAGTCCAGCGCCTGCTGCGCAGTGAGGAAATTGTCACGCTCGGTATCGCGAGAGATCTCCTCAAGGCTTCTGCCGGTGCGCTCGGCGAGGATCCCGTTGAGCCGCTGCTTGATCTCGGCCATGCGCTGCGCATGGATCTGCAGATCCGTGACCTGACCCTGCATCCCGCCGAGGGGCTGGTGGATCATGATCTCGGAATTGGGCAGAGCGATGCGCTTGCCCTTGGCTCCGGCCGCCAGCAGGAACGCGCCCATGGACGCAGCCATGCCGACGCAGATGGTCGAAACGTCGCACTTGATGTACTGCATGGTGTCATAGATCGCCATGCCGGACGTCACAGAGCCGCCGGGGCTGTTGATATAGAACTGGATGTCCTTGTCCGGATCCTGCGCCTCGAGGTAAAGCATCTGCGCCACGACCAGCGCGGCGGTGGTGTCGTTGACCTCCTCGGACAGGAAAATGATGCGGTCGTTGAGCAGCCGGGAAAAAATGTCGTAAGAACGCTCACCTCTGCTGGTTTGCTCGACAACATACGGAACCAAACTCATAATGAAGCTCCTTTCCCAAAAACGGGTTCTTTGACCGCACGGAGCGCGGTCAGAGAACAGTATAGCCAGAGCCGCTTCGGATTATTCCGCCTTGGGCTCCTCTTCCTTCTTCGCAGCGACGGCAACGGCCGTCTCGGCGATCAGCTTCGCAGCCTTCTTGACCTGCAGGTCGCCGCGCATACCCTTCACGTCGAGCATTTCCTTGACCTTCTCGACCTCGAGCTTGTAGGAATCGGCAAGACGCTTGTATTCCTCCTCGCACTCCTCGTCGGAGACCTCGAGCTTCTCGGCGTCGACAACGGCGTCGAGCATGACGTTGGTCTTGACGGCGTTGAGCGCGGACGGGCGCAGGCTGTTGCGCATGGCGTCCATATTGCCGCCGAGCATTTGGGCATAGGCCTGCAGCGAGGCGCCCTGAGAGCGCAGCTCATAGTCCATGCGCTCAAGCTCCTGCTCGACCTCGTCGTCGACCATGCTCTCGGGGATCTCAACGGTCATGTTTTCCACGGCCTTTTCGATCGCGGCGTTCTCAAAGGCGCGGTCGATGCCGTTCTGCTTCTCCTCGCGGATGCGCTTTTCGATGTCGGCGCGCAGCTCGGCGACGGTGTCAAATTCGGAGACGTCCTTGACGAACTCGTCGTCCTTCTCCGGAACGACGGTCTCCTTGACCTCCTTGACCGTGACCTTGAAGACGACCGGCGCGCCGGCCAGCTCCTTGGCGTGGTAGTCCTCCGGGAAGGTCAGCTCAATGTCCTTGCTCTCGCCGGCGCTCATGCCGACGACCTGCTCCTCAAAGCCGGGGATAAAGGTGTGAGAGCCGAGCTTGAGCTCATAGCCCTCGCCCTTGCCGCCCTGGAAGGCGACGCCGTTCTTGAAGCCCTCGTAGTCGATGACGGCGGTATCGCCCTCCTGCGCGGGGCGCTCGACGGTGGTGATGCGGGCGACGTTGTTGGCCATGCGATCCAGCTCCGCGTCGATCTCGCTCTCGGCGACCTCGACCTCGGCCTTCTCGATCTCGAGCCCCTTGTACTGGCCGAGCTTGACCTCGGGATAGAGGTCGGTCACGACGGACAGCGTGACGGTGCCGTCGTCGGCGATGTCCATATTGGAGACGGACGGGCGGCCGACGGGCTTAATATCCTGCGTCAGGATGCAGTCCTTATAGATCTGCGGGAACATCTCCTCGACCGCGTCCTCGAAGAAGACGTGCTTGCCGTAGGCGGCCTCGATGACCATGCGGGGCGCGTGACCCTTGCGGAAGCCGGGAATGGTGATGTCCTTGCGATACTTGAGGTATGCCTTGTTCAGCGACGGCTCCAGCTCCGCCTTGGCGATCTCCAGCGTAACGGTTGCGCGGGTCGCTTCTTTTTCTACGCTCTTGACATTCATTTATGTGTCCTCCTATGGATTGCGCTTTTTGCGCATTATTTACAATGAGCCGAATTATTTTATCAGATTATTTCTGATAATACAAGCTTTTTTTCGTCTATTTCAGTCGAATCGGTTGAAAATGTACAAAATCGGCCGCGCAAAGACGGAATTCCGTCCCGCCGCAGCAGCCTTGAATGGCCAGTTTATGGCTGTCGCCATGCAAATGCCCGTAGCAGCACAGGCTGACGCGGTACTGCGCCAGCAGCGCGAGGATCTCCGGGCACTCATAGCCGCGGTAGCGCGGCGGATAGTGCAGGAAGCAGAGCTTCTCGCGCTCCCCTGCCGCCTTGAGCGAGGTCTCCAGCCGGATCAGCTCGCGCCGGAAGACCTTGTCATTGTGGCTGCCGACTGCGGCGTCCTCCTCAAAAAACCAGCCGCGCGTGCCGCAGAGCGCCGCGCCCTCGTATTCATAGCAGTTGTTGTTCAGGATGAACATCTGCGAAAAGCCGTTTGCCTCGCAGAAGCGATAAAACTTCGTCGCCGTGCTCCACCAATAGTCGTGGTTGCCCTTGAGAATGATTTTGCGCCCCGGAATTTCGTTGATGAACGCGAAATCCTGCGTCGCCTCCTCCATGCTCAGCGCCCAGCTCAGGTCGCCCAGCAGAACGGTCGTGTCCTCCGGCCGCACGACGGAAAACCCGGCGCGCAGCTTGTCGACATAGCCCTCCCAGCGGCCGCCGAAAACGTCCATGGGCTTGTTTGAGCCGAGCGACAGATGCAGATCTCCGATCGCGTAGAGCGCCATCAGCTCCCTCCTTCCTCCAACAGGTCGGCAAGATTGGTGTAAAAGATCCGGTCGAGCAGCGCCTCGCCGTAGCCGTGGGCGCGCAGGTCGTCATAAAATGCGGAATACCCGCGAATATCCGAGATCCCGCGCGCCAGCACGTCGCAGCCGTCGAGGTCGCCGCCCATGCAGACGTGCCGCTCGCCGCACAGCGCGAGCAGATGCTCCAGATGCGCCCGCAGCGCGTCAAAGCCGCCCGCTCCGCCCAAAAACGGCGGATAAAAATTCAGGCCGACGATCACGCCGGTCTGCGCAAGCGCGCGGAGCTGGTCGTCCGTCAGGTTTCGCCGATGGCCGCACAGGGCGCGGCAGTCGGAATGACTGGCCACGAGCGGGGCGCGGGTGCAGTCGACCAGCTCCCAAAACGAGCGGTCGCCCAGATGACTGACGTCGAGAAGCACGCCGCAGCTCTGCGCCGCGCGGACATAGGCTTGGCCGCGGTCGCTCAGGCCGCGCTCCGAGCCGCAGCACCCGGCCAGCGCGTTGTCTGCGTTCCACGTCAGCGTGGAGAGGACAAAGCCCTCCTCCCGCAGCGCGGGCAGCCGCCCCGGGTCGCAGCCGATGACCTCCGCGCCCTCGATGGAAAACAGCGCGGCCATTTTCCCGGCGGCGTTGCAGGCGCGCGCCTCGGCCGCCGAGCGCACGGCGACGATCCGCTCGCGGTTGCGCGTCAGCTCGCGCCGCAGGACGGCAAGCGGAAGCCGCAGGGCGTCGGCGCAGTCGGCGAAGCCAAATTCCGCAAGCGCCCCGGCATAGCTGCAAAAGGCAAAGATCTGCGTGTAAGCATCCAAAAAGGCCGCGCGTCTGAGGTCGACGTGGCCGGTGTTCGTCTCCAGCCTCTCGCCCTTTTTCCAGAGGGCGTAGGCCGTATCGCAATGGGCGTCAAAAAGTCTCATTGAAACGCGTCCTCCAAATGGTTGATGCGCGGAGCGAGCGTCTGCATCCCCTGCGGGGCATAGATCTCGATCACGTCAAAGCGCACGGGCTGCTCCGTCTCGCGCTCGGCCAGAAACATCAGCGCCGTGCGGCGCAGGCGCTCCTGCTTATGCCGGTCAACAAACTCACGCGCCGGGGCGAAATCCGCGCTCTTTCTCAGCTTGACCTCGACAAAAACGAGCGTCCCGCGCCGCTCGGCGATCAGGTCGATCTCTCCGAAGCGGCAGCGGTAATTCGCCGCGACGATGCGGTAGCGCCGCTTTTGCAGATAGTCCGCCGCGAGGCTCTCGCCCCAGCGGCCGAGCAGATCATTCGCCATAGAATTTTTTCAGAAAGCTCCTGCGATGGATGGGGCAGGGGCCGTATTCGCGCAGGGCGGCGTAGTGCTTCTGCGTGCCATAGCCCTTGTGGACGGCGAAGCCGTACTGCGGGTAGACCGCGTCCTGCTCGAGCATGAAGCGGTCGCGCGTGACCTTTGCAAGGATCGACGCCGCCGCGATATTCGCGCTGCGGCTGTCGCCCTTGATGATCGTGCGCACGGGGATGTCGCCGAAATCCGGCTCGCGGTTGCCGTCGACGAGCGCAAGGTCGGGCTTTTGCCCGAGCTGCTCGACGGCGCGGCGCATGGCAAGAAACGTCGCCTGCAAAATGTTGATCTCGTCGATCTCCTGCTCGCTTGCAAAGGCGATGCCATAGGCCAGCGCCTGCTCGCAGATCAGGGGATAGAGCGCCTCGCGGCGCTTTTCGGAGAGCTTTTTCGAGTCGTTCAGACCCTCCAGCTCCAAATCGGGCGGCAGGATCACCGCCGCCGCGCAGACCGGCCCGGCCAGCGGGCCTCGTCCGGCCTCGTCCACGCCGCAGATCAGGGAAAAGCCCTCCTCCGTCGCGGCGTGCTCAAACTCCCACAGCTCACTCATGGCTCTCAGCCTCCTCCGGTCGCTCCAGCGTAAATTTCCCGATTTTTCCGGAGCGGAATTCCTCCAAAAGGATCCGCGCCATGCGCTCGGTGTCCAGCTCGCCGCGCGCCAGCAGGAAGCCGCGTCTGCGCGCCGCCTCGCTCAGAAGCGCGAAGCCGTCCGTCTCGGGCGGGCAATCGAGCTTATAGCGCTCGCGCAGCGCCTCGGGATAGCGCGTGTAGAGCAGCTTCATCAGATGCATCGCCAGCGTCTCGATGTCAAGAATATCGTCCTTGACCGCGCCGGTATAGGCCAGCCGGCGGCCGGCCTCCTCGTCGCCGAGCTTCGGCCAGAGGATGCCCGGCGTGTCGAGCAGGAGCAGTCCGGTGTCCACCGTGACCCACTGCTTGCCGCGCGTGACGCCCGGCCGGTTCTCGGCCTTCGCGCCCCTGCGCCCGGCGACCTGATTGATGAAGGTCGATTTGCCGACGTTCGGGATGCCGACGATCATCAGCTTGAGCGGCTTGTTGACAAAGCCCTTCTCGGCATAGCGCCGGAGCTTCTCGCTCAGAAGCTCCCGCACCGCCGGAACGAAGCGATTGATGCCCCGGCGGCTCTTGCAGTCGGTCGGCACGACCGCCATGCCCTGCTTGCGGAACCAGTCGGCCCAGAGCGCCGTCGCCTCGGGGTCTGCAAGGTCTATGCGGTTGAGGATCATCAGGCGCGGCTTTGCGCCGCAGATCGCGTCGATGTCCGGGTTGCGGCTTGCAAGCGGGATGCGCGCGTCGACGATCTCGCAGACGGCGTCGACCAGCTTGAGGTCGGCCTCCATCTGCCGCCGGGTCTTGGTCATGTGACCCGGATACCATTGAATGTTCATCTTATCGTCCATCAGTCCACCGTCCCGATCCGGCTGAAGCTGCGCGAATTGTCTGCATTTTTCCCGGGGAACACGATAGCCAGCACCTTCCCCATCACCTGGTCGAGCCGGATCTGTCCGATCTCGGCATAGCGGCTGTCGGCCGAGTGGTTGCGGTTGTCGCCCATGACGAACACGCAGTCCTTCTCGACCGTGAGCGGGAACTCCGTGCCGCCGTAGACCTCGAGCATCGTCTCGTTGATGTAAGGCTCGTTCAGCGCCGTGCCGTCGACATAGACCGTCGCCGTTCCGTCCGCGTTGGAGCGGACGTCGACCGTCTGCCCCTCGGTCGCGATGACGCGCTTGACGATCGGCTCGCCGCCGCGGAAGGACAGCTTGCGCGCAACGACGATGTCGCCGTAGTGCAGATCGCCCATAATGACGTTGCTTTGCAGGGCAAGATAGTCGCCGTCCTGAAGCGTCGGGAGCATCGACTCGCCGTTCACGCCGACGAGCCGCACGGCAAAGACAAAGATCAGCGTCACCGCCGCGAGAATATAGGCAAGATCATGCAGCAGCGTATAAGCGCCGTAGAGCGGCGGCTGCTTTTCCGGCTGAGGCGTCTGCGGCGCGGGCTGCGTCAGCTCCGGCTGCGCCTGCATTTCGTTTTCTTCCATAAAACCAGTTCCTCCCGTTCAGCCGCTGCGCGCGGCTGGGCATATTATCCTCAATTATATCGATTATACACGATTTCCGGTCGGAAATAAAGAGCGATTTATGAACAAAACGAAAAAAATAACGCCGGTCGAGCCGTTTCCGACTCGACCGGCGAAAATTCGTTTGTCACGCACCGGCCTGAAGCTCGGGCAGGCGGTATTTGCGCGCATAGGCCTTGTATTCCCGTTTGAACGACTCATCCTCGAACTTTGCCGAGCGCAGCGTGGCGTGCAGGTTGAGATTGTGCATGGCCGTGTCGATCACGCACCCGGCGATGTTGGAGCAGTGGTCGGAGGTGCGCTCCAGATTGGTCAGCAGGTCGGCCCAGACAAAGCCGTTTTCCATGCTGCACGCGCTTTGCTGCATCCGCAGGATGTGGCTCGTGCGCATCTGCTCCTTCAGCCCGTCGATCACCTGCTCGAGCGGCTCGACGCGGGCGGCGAGCCCGGCGTCGGCGGCTTGGAACGCGGCCAGCGTCAGCTCCGTGATCTCCTCGACCGCCTCGGCCAGCGTGCGGTACTCCGCCGTCGCCGCCTCGGAAAAGCGCAGGTGCTTTTCCCGCAGCTCCTCGGCCGATTCCAAAATGTTCACCGCGTGGTCGGAAATGCGCTCAAAATCGCCGATGACCTTGAGCAGCTCCGTGGCTTCGCGGCTCTCGTCCTCGCCGAGCTTCTGCGCGCTCACGCGCACGAGATAGGTGCCGAGCAGATCCTCGAGCTGGTCGCAGCGCTCCTCGTCTTTGCGGATGCTCTGCGCCGTCTCGGAGCGGTAGTCCGTGACCGAGCGCAGGGCGTTATTCATCGCGCGGACGGCGGTTTGCGCCATTTGCAGGCAGACGGCGCGGCTCTGCTGCAGCGCCAGCGACGGCGTTGCAAGCAGGCGCTCGTCCAGCTCCTGCGGGCGCTCGGCGCATTTTGCATCCGGCACCAGACGGATCGCCAGCCTCTCGAGCAGGCCGCCCGCCGGGAGCAGCAGCGCCGTGCAGGCGACGTTAAAGACCGAGTGGCACACGGCGATGCCGAGCTTCGTCGCAGGCTCGTTGAGGATCGCCGGGGCGGCGGCCGCCTTGACGATGCAGAACACGCTCAGCAGCACAACCACGCCGATGATGTTGAACATCAGGTGCACGACGGCGGCGCGCTTCGCGTTTTTGTTCGTGCCGACCGAGGCCAGCAGTGCCGTGACGCAGGTGCCGATGTTCTGCCCCATGATGATCGGGATCGCAGCGGCATAGCTGACGCTGCCGGTCACGGCCAAGGCCTGCAAAATGCCGACCGAGGCCGAGCTGGACTGGATGACCGCCGTCAGGATCATGCCGACGAGCACGCCGAGCACCGGATTTTTGAAGAGCACGAAGAAATTGGTGAAGGCCGGGACGTCCTTCAGGCCGGACACCGCGCCGCTCATGGTCTCCATGCCGAACATCAGCGTCGCGAAGCCGAGGAGGATCAGCCCGGTGTCCTTCTTGCGTGCGTTTTTGACAAAAAGATACAGCACGACGCCGACCAGCGCCAGCACCGGCGTGAATGCGGACGGCTTGAGCAGGCTGACAAAGATGTTGCTGCTGTCGATGCCCGTGAGGCTGAGCAGCCACGCCGTCACGGTCGTTCCGACGTTCGCGCCCATGATGACGTTGATCGCCTGACGCAGCGTCATCAGGCCGGAATTGACGAAGCCGACGACCATGACGGTCGTGGCCGACGAGCTTTGGATGATCGAGGTCACGCCCAAGCCGGTCAAAAAGCCCATGACCGGGCGATCCGTGATCCTGCCGATCAGCGTCCGCAGGCCGTTGCCCGCGCGGCGCTCCAGCGCCTCGCCCATCACATTCATGCCGAACAGGAACAGGCAAAGCCCGCCGAGCATCGTCAGTGCATTGAAAATTGTCATTTCGTTCTCCCCAATCCGATTTTTATCTTTGGACAACACCGCAAAATTCGGCAAGCAGATCCGCCGAAGCGCACCGACGCAATTGCGCGGTGCTGCCTATGGATAACTTCCTCTTTTGCTCTGTAAAAATCGTATCAAAGGAACGTCAAATCCGTCACCAGCTTTTTGTAAAATCGAAGTAAAATCGCGGGTTTCTGTAAAAAAAATCCCGCTGCCGCATGGCAGCGGGATGGATTCAGCTTCCCTGAATGTCCAGAATGACATATTCCGACCGGCAGCCGGTCTTGAAGCTGATCGCCCAGTCCGAAATGCCGGAGGTCACGACGAAATCCGTGTCCGCGCGGCGCTCGAGGCCATAGACGTTATCGTCGCCGAAGCCGAACCAGTCGATCAGCTGCACCAGCGGGATAAGCTGGCCGCCGTGCGTATGCCCCGAGAGCACGAGGTCGACCCCGGAGGCCGCCTCGCCGTCATAATCATGCGGCTGATGGTCAAGCACGATGGAATAATACTGCCTGTCCAGCCCCTGCGTCAGCTCCTGCATGGACGCGCGCCCGCCGCGGTTCTCCGTCTCCTCCGAGGCATCCTGACGCCCGATGAGATAGAACCGATCGTCCAGCAGTACCGTCTCGTCCTGCAAAACGGTCACGCCGTTGGCCTCCAGCTCGTTGACCAGATCCTCCGCCGTAAAATCCCGGTCGGGCATCAGGCCGCTGCGCTCGCCTGCCTTTCTGATCCCCTCGGGCGTCTGCCCGGCGTGACCGCCGGAATAATTGCCCTTATCATGGTTGCCGAAGACGAAATACACGCCGTAGGGCGTCTGCAGCCCGCCGAGCGCCTTGCAGGCCGCGACCATATCCGCGCGGCTCGAGCGTTCGTCGACAAAATCACCGGCCACGACCACGACGTCCGGCTTTTCGGCCTGCAGGGTCTTCATATGCGCGGCGAAGCCTGCGCCGTCAAAGGTCGTGCCGAGATGGGAATCGGCGATCAGCCCCACGCGGAGCTGCCCGACGGCCTTTTCGGTCGTGACGGTGTAGGCCGTGCGCCAGACGTGACTGGCCTGATACCAGCCGACGCCGAGATAGGCGGCCGTCAGCAGCAGCGCCGCAAGACCGGCATAATTCCGCGCGAAGCGCTTTTTGCGCAGCTTGCCGATCACCCGGCAGACCAGATCGGCCAGCAGGCCGAACAGCGCCAGATGCAGCAGGATGATAAGCGCGTTCATCGCGCCCCAGAGGGCAAAGCACACGCCCAGCGGCAGCAGCACCGCCGCAAGCGCGACGAGCCAGCCCGCCGCGCGGCTTTTCTCCGCGAGCTTTTTCAGCGGCGTGAAGCGCCGAACATTGCGCACCAGATAGAGCAGCGCCGCCGCGCCGAGCAGCACCACGGCCGCCATCAACAGAATCCAAAGAACCACGGGCACAGCCCTCCTTTTCTTGGGAACCTCTGAATCAATCGGCTGCGGTGGTCAGCGAGGGATTTTGTTCCAGATTGAGGTTTGGAAATCGCAGGAATACTTTGTGTATTTCAAGATTTTCAAACCGATAAGCTGGGACAAAAGACCCGCTGAGCGCCGCAGCCGATTGATTCAGAGGTTCCCAAGAGAATCAGAGGCTGCGCAGACGCGCCTCGCTCTCGTCGAGCTGTCTGAGCAGGCTCTCGTATTTTTCCGCCTTGGCGCGCTCGGCCGCGACGACCTGCTCCGGCGCCTTGGCCACGAAGCCCGCGTTATTCAGCTTGCCGCGGACGGAGGCCAGCAGCTTCTCGGTCTTTTCGCGCTCCTTGGTCAGGCGGGAAAGCTCCTGCTCGACGTCCACGAGCTGGTTCATCGGCATATAAAGAGTCGCATCATGCGTCACGCAGGAGGCCATGGACGCGTGTCCCTCGGGCTTTTCGGCCGAGACGACGACCTGATCGGCATAGGCCAGACGGGTCATAAACCCGACGCCGCCTGCAAACACGTCCTGCTTCTCGGTCACGACGTAGAGCGTGCACTTCTTCGCGGGCGGCACGTTCAGCTCGGCTCTGCGGTTTCTGACGGCGCGAATGGCGTTCATAATGCTCTCCATGGACGATTCCTCGGCCGGGAAGCGCAGGTCGTCGCGGTGCTCCGGCCACTTGGCCACGATCAGCGCGTCGCCCTCGTGCGGGATCGCCTGCCAGATCTCCTCGGTGATGAACGGCATGAACGGGTGCATCAGGCGCAGGATCTGATCGAGCACATAGAGCAGCACCTTCTGCGCCACGAGCTTGCTCGCCTCGTCCTCGCCGTAGAGGCGGGACTTGGTCAGCTCGATGTACCAGTCGCAGTAGCTGTCCCAGATGAAGTCATAGACCTTCTGCACGGCGATGCCCAGCTCGTACTTGTCCAGATTCTCCGTGACGTCGGCGATCAGCGTGTTGAGCTTGGAGAGGATCCATTTATCCGCCGTCTCCAGCTCGCTCAGCGCCGGAAGCTCGTTCCTTTCGACGCTGAGGTTCATCATGACATAGCGGCTGGCGTTCCAGAGCTTGTTGGCAAAGTTGCGCATCGCCTCGCAGCGCTCGACATAGAAGCGCATATCGTTGCCGGGGGAATTGGCCGTGATCATGTTCATGCGCAGGGCGTCCGAGCCGTAGCGGTCGATCATCTCGAGCGGATCGATGCCGTTGCCGAGGGACTTCGACATTTTTCTGCCCTTATCGTCGCGCACAAGGCCGTGGATCAGCACGGTGTGGAAGGGCGTCTTTCCGGTCTGCTTGCAGCCGGAGAAGATCATGCGCGCGACCCAGAAGAAGATGATGTCGTAGCCCGTCACGAGCACGTCGGTCGGATAAAAATACTTGAAATCGGGCGCGTCGGTGTCCGGCCAGCCGAGCGTCTCGAACGGCCAGAGCGCCGAGGAGAACCAGGTGTCGAGCACGTCCTCGTCGCGGGTGATGTGCTTGCTGCCGCATTTTTCGCAGCAGGTCGCGTCCTCGCGCGAGACGGTCATATGGCCGCAGTCTGCGCAGTACCACGCGGGGATCTGATGCCCCCACCAGAGCTGGCGCGAGATGCACCAGTCGCGCACGTTCTCCATCCAGTTGGTGTAAATTTTTGTGAAGCGCTCGGGAACGAACTTCGTCTCGCCCTCGTTGACGACGCGCAGCGCCTCCTCGGCCAGCGGCTTCATCTTGACGAACCACTGTGCCGAAATGATCGGCTCGACGTCGCGGTGGCAGCGGTAGCACGTTCCGACGTTGTGGTTATACGGCTCGACCTTGACAAGGTAGCCCTGCTCCTCGAGATCGGCGACGATCTGCTTGCGCGCCTCGTAGCGGTCGAGTCCCTGATACTTTCCGCCAAGCTCGTTGACCTTGCCGTTGTCGTCGAGCACGCGAATGACCTCGAGCTTGTGGCGCAGGCCGACCTCGAAGTCGTTGGGGTCGTGCGCAGGGGTCATCTTGACGCAGCCCGTGCCGAAGTCCATCTCGGCATAATCGTCGGCGACAACGGGGATCTCCTTGTTCATAAGCGGCAGGATCACGTTCTTGCCGACAATGGCCTTATAGCGCTCGTCGTTCGGGTTGACGCAGACGCCGGAGTCGCCCAGCATCGTCTCCGGGCGCGTCGTGGCAACGATCACCTCGCCGGAGCCGTCGGCCAGCGGATAGCGGATGTGCCAGAGGCTGCCGGGCTTGTCGACATACTCGACCTCGGCGTCGGACAGCGCCGTGACGCAATGCGGGCACCAGTTGATGATGCGGCTGCCCTTATAGATCAGCCCCTGCTCATAGAGGCTCACGAATACCTCGCGCACGGCCTTCGAGCAGCCCTCGTCCATCGTGAAGCGCGCGCGCTCCCAGTCGCAGGACGCGCCGAGCTTCTTCTGCTGCTCGACGATGCGGTTGCCGAATCTGTGCTTCCAGTCCCAGACACGCTCGAGGAACTTCTCGCGGCCGAGGTCATAGCGCGTCAGCCCCTCCTTGCGCAGCTCCTCCTCGACCTTGATCTGCGTGGCGATACCGGCGTGGTCGACACCCGGCACCCACAGCGCCGCATAGCCCTGCATCCGCTTGAAGCGGATGAGCACGTCCTGCAGCGAGGCGTCCATCGCGTGACCCATGTGAAGCTGGCCGGTCACATTGGGGGGCGGCATAATGATCGTGAACGGCTTTTTTTGCTCGTCGCGCTCGGTATGAAAATACCCGCCGTCCTGCCAGAAACGGTACAGCCGCGCCTCGACGTCCTTGGGATCGTAGGTCTTCGGTAATTCTCTTGCCATAATCAGTCTCCTTATTTGATAAAAAACGCCCTGAGCGCTTGGCTCAGGGCGAAATATTCCGCGGTACCACCTGAATTTCCGCAAAAGCGGACACTCTTGAAAAACGGCGCAGGCCGTTTTTCCGCTCTGTAACGGGAGCACCCGTGCGAGCCTGACAAACGCTCAGCCCGCCCGTTCCAAAGCGACTTCACCGCGATCTGCCGGGGACTTGCACCGACCGTCCCCTCTCTGGGCGCAGAAGCAGCGGCTACTGCTCTTTTTCAACACGTTTCGGATATGGATCTTATTGTATCATAGCGGGTTTTGCCCCGTCTGTCAAGCCCCTCAGCAGTCTGCAAGGCGCTTCATGTCCTCGGCCAGACGCTCGAGCAGCGCAGCGGCGCGCTTCGGATCGCGGTCGACCGCCGTCAGATAGAGCTTGACCTTCGGCTCCGTGCCGGAGGGACGGACGATCACGCTGCCGCTCTCGCCCAGCTCCAGCGCCACGACGTTCGATTTTGGCAGCAGCACCGGCTCGGTCGCGCCGGAGGGAAGCTCCGTGCAAACGCGGGTGAGGTAGTCCGTGCAGCTCGTCACGCGCACGCCGCCCAGCTCCGTCGGGATCTCCGCGCGGAAATCCTTCATGAACTTCGCCGAAAGCTCCATGGCGTTCGGCCCCTTGAGCTCAATGCTGATGACCTTTGCGTCGTGATAGCCCAGCTCGGCATAGAGCGCGTCGATCTGATCGGCCAGATTCATGCCCTCGCGCTTGAGCTTCGCAGCCAGATCGGCTGTGAGCATGGAGGCCACGACGGCATCCTTGTCGCGGGCATAGGTACCCTTGAGGTAGCCGCAGCTTTCCTCGAAGCCAAAGACGAAGCGGTTCTCCTCGCCCTTTTCCTCGAGCGCAAGGATCTCGCCGCCGATGTACTTGAAGCCCGTCAGAACGCTGCGCATTTTCACGCCGTACTTCGCCGCGATCTTGTCGGCCATCGGCGATGAGACGATCGAGCGCACGGCGACGGGGTCTCTCGGCAGCTTGCCCTGCGCCGTCAGCTCGCCGAGGATGTAATCGAGCAGCAGGCAGCCCAGCTCGTTGCCGCTGAGCTTGCGGAAGCCCTCTCCGGCGGGCACGGCGACGGCGACGCGGTCGCAGTCCGGGTCGGTGCCGAGGATGAGGTCGGGATGGGTGCTGCGCGCGATCTGATAGCTCTCGTTGAGCGCCGCGTCCGTCTCGGGGTTCGGATATTCGCAGGTCTTGAAATCGCCGTCCGGCTGCTCCTGCACCTTCACGACGTCAACGCGGACGCCGATGCGGGAGAGCACGGTGCGCACGGGCTTATTGCCGGTGCCGCACAGCGGCGTATAGAGCAGGTTGAGGTTATCCGCCGGGACGTCGGTCACACGCTCGGCCAGAACGGTTCTGTAGTATTCCTCCCAAAGCTCCGGCGCGATAAACTCGATCTCACGCTTGGCCATGCCGAGGTCGAAGCTCTGCTCTGCCGGGACAAAATACGGGATCTCCTCGATTTTTTCATAGACGACGGCCGCCGGCTCGTCGGTCATCTGGCAGCCGTCCGGACCGTAGCACTTGATGCCGTTATAGGCGCCGGCGTTGTGGCTGGCCGAGACAACGATGCCGCAGCCGCAGCCGAGGCGGCGCACGGCAAAGGAGAGCATCGGCGTAGGCGCCAGCTCGTGGTAGACATAGACGTGCACGCCCTTTTCTGCCAGCGCGACGGCGCAGATCTCGGCGTAGCGACGGGAATTATGACGGGAATCATAGCCGATGGCGCATTTCTGCGGCAGCTCCGTGGCCGTCAGCCACGCGGCAAGCCCCTGCGCCGTGCGGCGCACGGTGTAGTCGTTCAGACGGTTCGTGCCGATGCCCATAATGCCGCGGATGCCCGCGGTGCCGAAGGCCAGCTCCGTTCCGAACGCGCCCTTGAGGGCGTCGCCGTCCGAGGCAAGGCGCTCCAGCTCCTCACGCTCGGAGTCGGTCAGCGGCGCGTGCTCGCGCCAAAAGCGGTAGCGTTGCGAACAATCCATAAGGGGGAGTCTCCTTCAAACTTATTTTTCGCCGGTGTCGGGGTGGCGCGGTCAGACGTCCTCGATGATCGGGCTGGGATTGGAAGACGGACGCTGCTGCGGGTTGACCAGCGCGCGGAATTTCGAGCGCGAGTCGCGGATCTCGGCAAGGGATTCGGCAACGGCCTCCTCCGTGCGGCGCAGGGAATCGTCGACATAGTCGTTCGTGACCTGCTTGAGCTCCTTGATCTTGTCCTGCGCGGCGCGCACCATCTCGTTTGCTTGGGACTTTGCCTCGGCATAGACGGCCTCCTGCGAGACGAGCTGACGCGCCTGCGCCTGCGCCTGCTTGAGGATGCCCTCCGCCTCGCGCTTCGCGCTGGTGATCAGCTCGCTGCGCGATTCGACGATCGTCTTGGCCTGCTTCAGCTCGCCGGGCAGACGGTTGGAGATCTCGTCGAGCAGATCGAGCACGTGCTCGCGCTCAATGGCGCAACGGTCGCTGCTGAAGGGGACGCTCTTGGCGTCCTGCACCATTTCATACAGGGTGCCGATCAGTTCTTCAATGCCGTGTTCGTTCATTTTTGTTCCTCCTTATGATGATTGGTAACGGTTTTCATTTTTTCCCGGAACTCGTCCATGATCTCCGCGGGCAAAAAATCGCTCAGGTCGGCCTGATAGAAGCCCATCTCCTTCACGGCGCTGGAGCTGAGGTACATATACTGATGCTCCGCCGTCAGGAACAGCGAGTCGAGCACGGGGTTGAGCTTGCGGTTGATCATTGCCATCTGAAATTCTTTTTCAAAGTCCGAGCCGGCGCGCAGACCCTTGACGATCGTGCAGCAGCCGTGCGTCCGGGCATAGTCTGCCAGCAGGCCGTCGTGCGAGTCGACGCTGACGTTCGGAAGGTGCGCCGTGACGCGCTTGAGCAGGTTCTTTCGCTCGCTCAGCGTGAACAGCGGCCGCTTGTCGCAGTTGACCATCACGCAGACGATCAGCCGGTCGAAGAGCCGCGAGGCGCGCTCGATGATGTTCAGATGCCCGTTGGTCACGGGGTCGAAGCTGCCGGGGTAAACTGCGATTTTCATACAGCATCCTCTTCTCTGCGAAACAGAGTGATCGCAGTTTTTCCGTAAAGATAGTCCTTGGAGCGAACCAGCCCCGGAAAGGTGCCCTCGAGCGGCTTTTCCTTGGGTCGTTCTGTGATAATTATACCACCTTCCGCCAAAATGTCAATTTCCGAGATGCGTTTTATTGCATTTTCCAGATATTTTTCCGCGTAGGGCGGGTCAAGAAAGATCAGGCGAAAGCGGCGCCGGCACCGGTTCAGATAAGAAAGATAATCCCCCTGCACCAGCTCCGCCCGCTCCGTCAGGCGCGTGCGGCGCAGGTTCTCGCGCACGACGTCCAGCGCATCGCGGCGCTCATCGACAAAAACCGCGCGCGCCGCACCTCGGCTGAGCGCCTCGATGCCGAGCTGCCCGGAGCCGGCAAACAGGTCGAGCGCCTCTCCGCAGATCTCGTATTGAATGATATTAAACAGCGCCTGCTTGACACGGTCGGCAGTCGGGCGGGTCTGAAGCCCCTCCGGCGCCTTGAGGTTGACGCCGCCGGCCGTGCCGGTAATGACTCTCATGTGCTTTTCATCTCCTTGTCTGTCTGCTCTTCCGTGCGGAAGAACGCATAGACCGCTCGCGCGGTCGTTTCCGGGACGACCGCACACAGGGCCGGGAGCTCCGCCTCGCGGATCGCCTTGATCGAGCCGAACGTCTTGAGCAGCGCCAGCCGTCGCTTTTCCCCGACGCCGGGGATCCGGTCGAGCTGCGAGCCGCGCACGCGGCGGCTGCGCAGGGCGCGGTGATAGGTAACGGCGAAGCGGTGCGTCTCCTCCTGAATGCGCCCGATCAGGGCAAAGACTGCCGGAACGGTCTGAATGCCGATCTCTTGCCCGTCGGGCGTGACGAGGGCGCGGGTGCGGTGGCGGTCATCCTTGACCATGCCGAAGATCGGAAGCTCGAGCTGCATGGCCGCGAGCGTCTCGCGCACCGTCTCGGCGTGAACGGCGCCGCCGTCGATCAGCAGCGCGTCCGGGCGCTCGTCAAAGCCCCTGTCCCCGTCGAGAAAATGGCAAAAGCGGCGGCTGATGACCTGCCGCATGGACGCGTAGTCGTCCTGATCGTCCATATTTTCGAGCTTGAAGCGCTTGTAATCGCTTTTTTTCGGCTTTCCGTCGACAAAAACCACCATTGAAGCGACAATGTCCGTCCCGGCGATGTTGGAAATATCGTAGGCCTCCAGCCGCGTCGGCGGATGCGGCAGGCCGAGCATGGTCTGCA
>OIYX01000059.1_pt1 | contig 36057 bp, 24 predicted proteins | sample 1588431 | NCBI WGS metagenome assembly OIYX01 (sample SAMN03283241) | human gut metagenome | biome: human-associated habitat; material: feces | host: Homo sapiens | place: Peru | collected 2012
GCCGGTAACGCGCAGGCGGCCGCGCGCGACGCGCAGCCTGGCGACGTCGGGCGCGATGGCCGCCACCTCGGCGTCCTCCGCGCCGTCCTTGACGAACGTGCCCGCGTTGGCCGCCGCGACGGTCGCGACGTTGTCCGCGCACGTCGGCGTCTTCTCCACCGTCACGCACCGGCCGCCCTCGGCCCGCAAGGGGGCGAGCGCGCGCGTGCGGAGCGTCCCCTCGCGCAGAGCGATGGCGAGGCCGCTCCGCGCCCACCCCGACGCGGGATGGTCCACCAGCGTGCCCGCGCCCGTCTTCATGAGCGTGCCGACACCAGCGGCGCCGGCCGGCAGAAACGCCGTCTCCCCGGCATCCACGGAGACGATGGTCTGCGCCGCCTCCGCCACCTCGATCGTCGGGCGCGACGGCGACCAGACGCCCCACTTCCGCATGAGGTACGCCTCCAGTTCGACGCGCTCCGCCTCCGTCAGGCGCTGCGTGAAGAGGAGGACTTCGCCGACCGCGTCGCCGCCGCTGCGATGGGGAGGCTGGGTACTGGTCAGGCACTCGCGGAAGAGCGCGTCGATGCATTCAGCCTTCGCGAGGCGGTTGAAGCCCGCGACCTCCCAGGCACCCGCGCGCGGCACGGTCGTCTGCCCCGAGCAGATCGTCCCGTTGCAGGAGAAGCGCGTGTCGGGCACGCCCGATCCGCTCGAGTAGTAGGCGACGCCCGCCCTGTTCGTGTTGTCCTCGTTCCAGTTCACGGGGAAGTAGGGCGCCTCGCCGCCCATCGCAAGCGCGGACGACCACGCGACGGACGTGCCCGCGAGGACGCCGACGTTCTTGCGCACGCCGTGGACGACGTAGTAGTGGAGCACGTCGCTCGCCGCATGCTGCTCGCCGTTCGTGTCCATGAAGCGAAGCGCGATCCCCGACCCGTAGCCACCGAAGGAGACGCTCGGCTGGCCATCGAACGCATCCCGGACGGGCGCGCCGCCTCGGTTGAAGTCGTCGATCGGCAGGCCGTACATATAGTGCGGCGCGGCGCGGTCCGTCTCGCGCACGTCGTACCAGGCCGTCACGCGGCCCGCGTCGTCCGCGACGATCTGCGCCTCGTCCGTGCGCGCCGAAAGCCATAGCGCCGCGCGTGCGCGCAGCCACGCCGGCTCCGGGACGTCCGGCAGCGTGCCGCCCTCCACGATGTCTATCTGCCCCTCGCAGACGACGATCTTCGAGGAAGCGGACGGCATGAGCGTGTTGAGCGGAATCCGCCACGTGCCCGCGCCCGTCTTGTAGACGACGCCGTCGCCGATGGCGAGGAGGCCCGTGCGCGTCACCGTCTCGCCCGCCGGGACGTCCTGCGTGAAGGCGTTCCCGCCGCCGAGGAAGATGGGGGCGTCGGCCGCGCCGGCCATACACGCGCCGCCGGCCAGGGCCACGGCGAAAAGGGCCTTCCGGGCGGCCCGCATGCCCCTCCCCGTCGTCAATTCCTGAGTGTTCATCTCAGCGTTCCTTTCCGTTCTGCCGTCTGGCGTCATACCGCATGGCCGCCGCCTTATTCGGCGGGCCAGTTCCGCTCGCGCACCGTTCCGATGCCGGGCCCGTTGAAGTAGAGGCCCACGCGGCGCAGACTCTCGAAGTCGACCGTCTTATCGATCGCCTTGAGCGCCTTGGCCGAGGGGCCGTAGAAGAAGCGGATCGTGCCGTGGTCGAAGACGAGGCGCAGGACGGCCGTCTTCTCGGCGTAGGGGATCTTCGCAAGCGTCCCCTTCCGCTCGCCGCAACGCCAGACGAGCTCGATCGCGTCGGCCGTCTTCAGGAGCATGCAATACGCGCGGCTCGAATTCGCGAAGACGACGCCTTCGCGCGCGATGTCCGGCGCGCTCGCCACCTCCAGCGTCTCGGCATCCACGAGCGAGGTGAGGCGACGCAGGTGGCAGTTCTCGGCCGGCGTGCGGTAGTACGTCTTCGAATCGACGTAGGCGCCCGCGAGGAGGTTCTCGTCGTCGAAGCGCAGGTTCTCCCCGTCGAAGGACGCGCGGCAGAGGAACGTCTCGCGCCCGAAGGGATAGTCCGGCTTGCCGACCTCGCCGCGCACGCCGAGGAAGACGGCGTAGAGGTCGCCCTCCGGCGTCTCGACGAGATCGGCGTGCCCCTTGTTGCGCACGGTGACGCGCTCGCCCTGCCCGCGCGCGGTGATGACCGGGTTGTGTGAGCAGGCGCGGTAGGGCCCCCAGACGTCGTCGGAGACGAACGCCGCCGTGCAGTGGCCGCGCTCCGTGCCGCCCTCCGCCAGGATGAGGAGGTACCGGCCCTTCATCTTGTAGAGGTGGGGCGCCTCGACCGCGACGGACGTCTCCGTCAGCCCTTTCGCGATCTGGCGGAACGGGCCCTTTGTCTGGCCGGTCGCGAGATCGAACTCCGCCATGTTGATGCCCACGGTGATGAGGTAGACCTTGCCGTCGTCGTCAAAGAAGAGCGATGGGTCGTAGCCGCCGTCGATCCACATCGGCGCCGACCACGGGCCGGCGGGGTCCTTCGCCGTCACGATGAAGTTGTGGTGCCCCGGGCGGCGCGGCCCGGCATCGAGAAGCGTGCAGACGATGTAGAACGTGCCGTCGTGCCAGCGGATCGTCGGCGCCCAGAGGCCGAAGTTGTCGGTGAGACCCCATTCGCAGTAGGAGGAGGCGGGGAGGCGCCCCCAGTCGTGCCCGCTTGCGGCATGGCCGACGCACGTCCAGTCGCGCAGGTTCTCGCTGCGGTAGACCGGGAGGCCCGGATACCACTTGTTCGAGGACGTGACCAGATAGTATGCGTTCCCGACGCGGCAGATCGACGGGTCCGGATGGTTGCCGGGCAGCGCGGCCGGCGGCACCGGCGCGCCCAGCCCCGTCCACGCGCACGCCGCGCAGACGAACGCCGCGCACCGCAGCAGGGCGCCCGCCGCGCCGGCACGCGGCGGAAGGCGTCTCTTCCCCGCCCCCCTCATCTTCCGGCCTCCTCTTCAGCCGCACGAGCATCCGCCCCCCGCTGGCACATGAGCGGCACGGAGGAGAGTCCTTCCGGCCGGTCGTAGAGCTCGCAATGGCAATCGCCCAGGTGCTTCACCTTGAAGCCGTTCGCCTTGTACTCTTCATAATTGAAAGCGTTCAGTTCGTCAATGGCGATCTGATGAAACTTGTCGAAGTCCGGCCACCACTCCAAGCCGCTGCCGAAGTCGTTGTAGAGAAAGGCGTCCGCGCACTGCTTGCCGAGTTCGGGCGTGACGTAGAACGCGCCCATCGCGAGAACGTTCACGCCATTGCCCGTGATTGCGCGGAACGCGGCGGGGACGGACTCGACCACACCCGCATGGACGCCCGGACACTTCGACGCGGCAATGTGGATTCCCATGCCCGTGCCGCAGAAGATGAGTGCGCGCTCAAATTCCTTCTCCGTGATCATCGCACCGACGCGAAGACCGATACGGTGAAACATGAACTCCGTGTCGTTCGGGTCGGAATCGGCCTTCACGCCGATGTCCGTCACCGTCCACCCCTTCCTTTCGAGGTACTCCCGGATCGCTTCCTTCAGCGGATAGCCCGCAAAGTCCGCGGCCATCAGAATCTGCTTGTCCCTGACTGTCTTCATTGGTCAAACCTCCTTCTTTCGCATGGATGGGGCCATTCTAGCAAATCGCCTCGCGGCACACAATACCTGTATAGACAGGTTCGGTAGGATTTGATACTCTTCTGCACATGAAACACCAGGACATCATCCACAAGCTGAAGCAGGACATCGCCGAGCGGAAGTTCCCAGACGGCAAGCTGCCGAGCGAGGCCGAGCTGTGCCGACGGTTCGCGGCCGCGCGAGAGACCGTGCGCCGCGCCCTTCGCGAACTCGTGCGGCAGGATCTCGTCGTGAAGCGCAACGGCGTCGGCACGTTCGTGACGCGACGCGGCGCGCGCCTGAGCGGACGCCTCGGTCTGCTCATCCCCGACTTCGCCGGAGCCGCCTACTTCGTCTCCCTCAAGACCGAGCTGGAGCGGATCGCCCGGCGCGTTGGCTACGGCATCGTCTTTGCGTCCATCGAGGCCGCCGGCGTCCGGGACGCGGCAACGGCGCTCCGGCGAAAGGCCCGCGAACTGGCCGTCCAGCGCGTCGAGGGCGTTGTCTTCCGTCCCCTCCTCGACCGACGCGCCGACACGGCCAACCGCGAAGTCGTGCGCATCTTCCGCAACGCGGAGATTCCCGTCGTCCTCGTCGACTCCGACATCGCCGCCCCCGGCGACCGCAGCGACTGCGACCTCGTCGCCGTCAACAACGTCAACGCAGGGCGGCGCATCGCCGCGCACCTGCTCCAGTGCGGACACGGCCACATCGCCTACCTCATGCCGTCGCGCGGACTCGGCCCCAACACGAACTGGCGCAACCGCCTCTTTGGCGTCGCCGGGGAAATCGCCCTCTGCGGACTCTCCTCCGGCGTCACAACCCTGACCTGCGAGCCGGAGAACCTGAACGCCCTGCGCAAGGCGCTCGACGGGGCGAACGCCCCGGACGCCATCGTCTGCGGCAACGACGAGATGGCCGTGCGGCTCCTCGGCTCGCTCCGCCAACTAGGGCGGCGCGTTCCCGAAGACGTCGCCGTTGTCGGTTTCGACGACATCCCGATGGCCGCGACCGTCGATCCGCCGCTCACGACCATCCGCCAGCCCACGGGCGAAATCGCCCGCACCGCCCTGCGCGCGCTCTTCGCCCGCATTCGCTACCCGAACGCCGAGCCGCGCGAGATCAACGTCTCGGCCAGGCTCGTCGCACGGGCATCGACCTGAAGATGCCGCGCGCGCCTTGCCGCAGGCCCCGGCATCATGGTCACGGCCGAACCGTCCGGCACAGGCGGACCGGGCCGAGGAGGCCGGAGGGCACGAGCGGGGAATCCTTTGTGAAGTAGTTCCAGGTCGTGAAGCAGATGCGTCCCTGCGACGGACGCGGCGTGCGTCGCACGAACCAGTCCGGGAAGCGCGCGAGGTACGCGCCTCCGGGGTAGGGCGCCGGAACGAATGCGCAGTCGGGCGGTTCCTGCTCGTCGCCGATCAGGCGGTTCGCCCATACGTTCGTGAACTCCACGGCGAGTTCGTTCACACCCGCCCGCAGGGCGCCGGCGGGGATGCGGACCTCGTAGGGCGGGCACCAGGCCGTTCCGCAGTCGACGCCGTTCAGGACCACGCGGGCGATCTGCCCCTGGCAATCACCCAGAGCCACCACGTTCGGCGACGTCCCCTGCAAGACGGGGAACGTCGTGCGATAGGTCGCCGTGCCGCTGAAGTAGCGGATGCGGGAATCGCCCTCCTGCGTCCAATCCCGCAAACCCTCCCTCTTCATCTCCACCGCCGCGCGTCCCCCGCGCCCCGGGAACGTCACCTGCCACGGACCCTTCACGACCGCGACCTCTTCGGCACGGGGCCATGACGCCCCCACCGGCTCCTTCGCCGCCGGGCGGCGCTGCACGAGAAACCCGCTGCCACACGCCGGCAGACGGATCGGCACGCGCGCGTCCGCGACGGGCAACGGCGTGACGCACCCCGTCACGGGATCGAACCAGTCCGGCACAAACCGCGTATTCGGAAGTTCCAGCAACAGGGAAACCGGGTGGTCCGAATGGTTGACCACGAACACCACGTCCTTCCCGTCCGCCGTGCGCGCGACGGTGGAGACGGGCGTGCCGGCCGGGCGGATGTCATGGGCGGCGGGCTCGCGCGCCGCCGGCGCGCCCCACTGCAGCAGGGCCTGGCAGCGGTTGAGGTAGCGGAACCAGCCCGCGCCAGATTCCGCCCACGTCTGCGTGCGGCCGAAGTGCGTGCCCCAGCGGCCCATCGTCATGCCGGGCACGATGCCGTCGTCCCACGGCTGGAGCGGGGACGTATGGAGGATGAAGCGGTTCACGCCGCGCGCGAACTGCTGGTCGCCACAGGCCTTGAGCTGCAGGGGCGTCTCGGTCCACTGGCAGACGTTGGGCTGCCCGGTGAACGCCTCCGCCTCCACGACGTTGTGGCGGCGTCCGTCGGGTCCGGTCCATTGGTTCCAGCCCAACCGCTTCGGAACGCCGCGGTTCAGGCTGGGGTTGAACCAGAACTCGGTCATCAGGCGGTCCACGTGGGCGGCGCAGGCGCGCGAGTCGAACGGTCCCGTGTAGGGTTCGCAGGCGAACTCCAACCCGACGGCGTGCAGCTTCTCGCGCATCGTCTTGAAAAGCACGTCGCGGTAGAGGTCCTTGACCGTCTGGTCCCAGTCCGCCCGGAACGCGGCCTCGCGTTCGGCGGAGGCGACGCGGAAGCCGCCCAGCACGGGGAGGAAGGGAAGCGGGTCGTAGCCCCGGCGCGCCTGGAACGCCTCGCGCATGCGGGGCGTCCAGGTGGGCGTGCCGGCCTCGTAGCTGTCCAGCAGGACGAACTTCAGTCCGCGCCCGACCTGTCCGCCGAGGTGCGTCTTCAGTTCACCTATCACATGGTCGAGGTGGAACGCGACGGCCTCGGGGTTCATCTTGTCGCATTCGAGGCCGAACGCCTCCCACTGGTTGGGCTGCGTGAACGCCCCCATCGGGATGTGCGCCACGCGCACGCCCGAGACGACGGCGATCTCCTGCAGGTCGGTGCGGCGGCAGGGGATGTCGGGTTTCTCGAAGCGGCCGGTATCCTCGTTGTGGACGGGGAAGTCGGCATGGGCGGCCAGCGGAATCTGCTCGACGGCGTTCGTCACGTTGAAGACGAGTTCGCGCATCGCGAACTTCGGCGGGATCCACGGCCCGCCCGTCGACGTGTAGCCCGGGCAGTTGTGGAGGCCGAGTTCGATGCCGCGCTTCTCGGCCTCCTCGCACGCGAAGCGCACGAGCCGCCACCAGGCGGGCGTGAACGCGACCAGGCCCTCGTTCGGGCTGTTCCGGATCGAGGTCGCCCACGGCGTGCAGGCGTCCGCGAGGCCGAAGATCGTCGCCGAGCCGATGCCGACGCGCCGGAACCAGTCGAGGTCGCGCACGATCCCCTCGCGCGTCACGTTGCAGCCCATCCAGTGCCACCACACGCCCGTCTTCGCCGACGGCGGCGGGTTCTCGAAGACGACGAGTGGGTCGGGGGCGGGCGCCTCCGCCCTCCCGTCCCCGGCGGCGAGCGCGGCCAGGGCCGCCAGCGCCAGCATGCCGATCGTTCGCCTCACCATGTTCCGCCGCCGTTCGACGGCGCCCCTACTTCACGATCGGCGTGAGGACGATGTTGCGGAAGTCCGCGTCGGAGTGGTCGCCCTGGAGGTAGAGCGGCCCCTTCACGAACTCGTCGCTCGTGATCGCGCCGCCCGTGCAACCGAGGACCGGCTGGTTGTCGATGATGTTCACGCCGTTGAGGACGACCGTCACGTGGCGCTTGTAGAGCGTGACGTCGACGTGCTGCCATTCATTCGCCGGCTTCTCGGCCGCGACGCGCGGCGTGATGCGCCCGTAGAGGGCCGCCATGTTGTGGCAGTCGACGGGCTTGCCGTAGCTGTCAAGCACCTGGATCTCGTAGATGCCGCGCAGGTAGACGCCCGAGTTGCAGCCCGGCAGCACCCTCACGTCGTAGGAGAGCTTGAAGTCGAAGAAGTCGGCGCGCTTCGTCTTCAGGTTCGCGCCGTAGCCGTCGGGCTTGCCGTCCGCCTTGCGCTTGATGCGGTTCGAGAGGACGCCGTCCTTCACGCTCCAGCCGAAGTGGGCCTTCGGGTTCATCGTCTCCCAGCCGGCGATGCCGTCCGCGAGGAGGTCGATGGGCGCGCCGTAGACGGCCTTCGCGCGGTCGGGCGCGGGCGGCAGCGCGGGGATGCGCTTCGCCTTCGCCGTCTCGCGGGAAAGTTCCTTGCCCGTGCCGTCCGTCGTCACGAACGTGACGTCGGCGCACGCGCCGTTCGCCTTGAGCGTCGTCACGCGGAAGCGGGTCTTGGCGGGGTCCTTGTCGCCCTTCAGGCACTGGCGCATCGTCGCGGTCGCGCCGTCGATCTTGACGTCCGTCTGCGGGTTCGGCGAGCCGCCGCCCCAGAGGAGCTTCGCCTTCGGCGTGCCGTCCTTCCGGCAGATGCCGAGCCAGAACGCGCCCGGCTTCTGGATCGCCCAGCGGCCCTCCGCGCCCCTGCAGGTGCAGTCGGCGCACGCGCAGGCGTCCTTTGCGCAGCCGCAGTCGTTCGACGTCGGCTTGCACGCGCACGGCGCGGTGCAGCCGGCAAACCCCATCATTCCGGCGGAAACCACGCCCGCCGCCAGCAGATTCCTGACCATCTTGTTCATTGTATCATGTCCTTCCTTGTTCTCCGTTTCATGAAACGGTTCAATTATCGCACAGTTGCGGCATCGGGTCAACTCCCGCCGCACCCCGCCGCCGTCCCGGTCGGGCGGGTCTCATTTCCGTCCCGGAAACCGCCTCTTGTTCCGTTCCGACGCCATCGCGCGAAAGGCGACCGTACCGAGGCGGCTGCCCGGCGAGACGGACTTCCCGGCCAGAACGTCATCCTCCGTAAAGCGGTGGAACCATATTTCGGCTTCGCTCCCGCGGCCGTGGTCGTGCGCGACGCAGATGGTGCCGTCGGGAGCCTGGACGACATCCGGGTAGGATCCGAAGGTCGGGTCGAGGACGAGGCCGCCCTTCCAGCTCTCCCCGTCGTCGTCGGAAAGGTAGGCCGAGAGGCGGACACGCCCGACGCCGTCCTTCCCGCCCTCTTCGGGGCGTCCGTGGCAGACGAACAGCAGGCGTCCGCTCGCAAGCCGCACGACCTGGAAACGCGCATTCACGTTGTCCATCGTCGGCAGGGTGCGCGGCGGGCTCCAGGACCATCCTCCGTCACGGGAATCGCTGGCCATCAGGCAGCCGATCTTCTTTCCGTCCTCCGCTCGTTCGACGCACACGCGGCTGAAGACACGGAGCGTGCCGTCCTTCCGTTCGAGCAGCTGCGTTTCCTGCCAGTCCGATCCCGGGAACTTCACGACGCCGCGCCGCGTCCACGTCCGCCCCCGGTCGGACGACACATAGCAGGTCGAACCACGGAACGGGTCGAGTTCCGCGAACGCCCCGCCCACGCTCGGCGCGCCCTTTCCGAAGACGCCACAGTCGTTGAGGTAGGCCGAGAACGCCCACTCGCCGTTCCGCAGCACGATGGGCTTGTTCATGACATGACCGTCGCACAGGCGGCGCGGTTTCGACCAGACGGGGCGGGCCGCGTCCGGATTCTCGCAGACGGACTCCCAGACGCCCGCGCGCCGGTCGTAGTGGAACAGCGACTGGTCGGTGTACAGGCGCAGACGGCCGTCCGGATCGAGCCAGTAGGTGCCGATGATGTTGTTGCGGTCCGTATAGGTGCCGTCATGGCCGTCGATGACCAGGTTGACGTCCGTCCAGGTCCTGCCGCCGTCATCGCTCCAGTTTCCCGCCGTGAACGACCCGGCGCCGTCCCCTCCCGAAATCCAGTTGAGGTAGATCCGCCCGCCGCGCGTCATCGCCAAGCCATTCATCAGCGCATAGTCAAGGCGGTTCGACGAATAGGCTTCAAGGCCGTCCGTGCGGATGACGGGCGGGATGTCCCCGACAGACCTCACGAACGCCTCGTAGACGCATCGGTCCATCTGCCCTGAAAGCGCAGGATGCGTGCAGGCGGCCAGCACGGCCAGTGCCGCGATCCTCCCTTTGCCGGTCATCTTCGTCATGTCGTTCCCCTCCTGTCTTGCCTATGCGGAATGAAATACCGTTGCGGGACGTTCATGCGATTTCGCTGCGGATAAGGCGATAGCTGCGCGTACCATCCGGCGCAAGGACAATGGCGGCCGAGTCGAGGTATTGGATCCAGTTCTCGACCGTGAACTTCGGCACGACCCCGCGACAGGCAAGAAACGCCCCGTTGTAGAGGTCATGGGTCGTGAAAATGCCAAGGCGCCGGGTGAAGCGCGCAAGCACCCAGTCCTCCAGCGCATCCGTCGCGGCACGCAGATCGGCGAATCCGGTTTGGCGTCCCTTCTCGATGTAGGCGAACACCTTCTCGAAGAAGGTTCCGTCCCGGAAGAGTTCGAAGACGGCATGCTGGTCGGCGAAGTAGAAAGACGAATTGCCCAGCCGCCCATCGGTCGGGATTTCGGGATGGTCGATGTCCATTCCCTTCGCGATGTACTGGGCGGTCATCCGCGTGCGGCACAACGGGCTCGAAAAGAACTGCACGTCCGGCGCGAATGCCCGGAACTGCCTTCCGAACGCCTCGGCCATGCGCATCCCATGTTCGGTAATCGGCAGACTCTCCCCAAACGACGGATCATCGGGATCGATGTGCGGGCGTTCCGCATGCCGCGTCATCAGCAGGACCCGGTTGCCCGTTTCGAGAAGGTCTCTCACATCTTCAAGTTTCATGTCGCCATTATACCATTTCCCTTCTGCGCGCGGCGCGCCGAGGACATCACGGCCCACAACTCTCGAATGACACCGTAGACCTGAACGCTGATAGGGGCCGACGTCCTCGGCGGCCCGCGACAGCGGAACGTCCCCATGCACGCGGCGCGCGACAATGGAACGTCCTTCTGTGCGCGGCGCGCCGAGGACGTCGCGCCCTACCAAATCACAGACGACATCGCAAACGACCCGCCGGGTACGGAAGTTGTTCCGCGTGAAATCTCTTCCTCCCTGGGCATCCCCGAACCGAACGGCCCACAACTCTCGAACGACGCTGTAGACCTGAACGCTGGTAGGGGCCGACGTCCTCGGCGGCCCGCGACAATGGAACGTCCTTCTGCGCGCGGCGCGCCGAGGACATCACGGCCCGCCAAATCACAGACGACATCGCAAACGACCCGGGTACGGAAGTTGCTCCGCGTGAAACCTCTCTTCGCTCCTGAACGTTCCAAAATCGAATGATTCCATAACAATGTACACGGTTGCCGTTTTTTGTGATTATCGCCCCATCAAACACCCTGTTGATAACCAGTTGATAACTGGTCCGGATTTTTCGACATTTTCTGCTTGAACTTTGACGGAATATTACCAACCCCTAGTAAATAAAGGGTGAAGCGCATTATTCCCTTTTTAAGTATGTCGCATAACATATTTGTTTTTAACTTTTGGTCAATTGTCGATAAAAAGGCTCTTCCCGTTTCAGGCGCGACGATGGGGACAGGTCTCACAGACCTCATCATTTTACGGGTCAAGGTTACCAGAGACAGGAAAGAGAAGAACTCAGCTCCGTCTCTCGGTTCGCAGTTTCTCCTTCGGCCGTGCAGGAGCGCGGCCCTCCCACGCACGTTATAGATGTGGCAATGAACTATAGGGACAACCTCCGATGATTGATGCTCTCGCGCGGTCTACGCTACCCTCCGAAGCAAGCTTCTGCGGCACATTCCCGCTCCGCAGACTACATCTGGCCTCGCAGAAGTCCGTCACAAAACAATCGCCCACAGGGTCGTGAAGTGCGAATGTTGCAGCCTTTGGCAGGAACATTTACGGAGTGGGAATGCGTCGAAGCGGGGCGAAGGGCAGGACGCCAAGGCGACCGCGAAGCGATACGCAAGTACCCGCGCGAATCGGAGTTGTTTTTACATTGAGGAGAATCAACCTATTGCTCCGGCAATAAAAAGGCTGATAAACTCCGATGATTGATGCTCTCGCTACCGCTCCGTAGACTATATCTGGCTTCGCAGAAGTCCGTCACAAAACAATCACCTACAGGGTCGTGAAGTGCGAATGTTGCAACCTTTGGCAGAAACATTCTGCGGAGTGGGAATGCGCCGCAGAAGCTTGCTTCGAAGGGTAGCCGTAGGCCGCGCGAGAGCCGCACGAATCGGAGTTAGTTTTCACACTGGGGGAGAATCAATCTGATTTATTGCCGCATCTATAATTCATTGCCGCATCTACAGTAGAGTTTTTTCCTCTGCGCGTACCTCCCGGTTCGTTCCCCTAACAACTCCTTCAAACCACCACATTCCATGTTAACGGAGGGTTGAATGTTTAGGGGGAACAGATCCAATTCTCACTCTCGAACATTGGGGAAGGACGCACGGGGATGCATTCCTCTTGCGAGATCATGCTTTCTCAACTCATTGCCTAAGTACCTCCTCATAATCAGGAGTTTGATATAATATGGTCAAATGAACCTTCAACCTGACATCATTGTCGTAGGCGGCGGACACGCCGGCGCGGAAGCGGCCCTTATCGCCGCGCGGATGGGTGTTTCAACGCTTCTTGTGACCGGACTCAAAAGCGCAATCGCCCGTATGCCCTGCAATCCCTCCATCGGAGGATTGGCAAAAAGCCATCTCGTTTTCGAGCTCGACGTGCTGGGAGGGGAAATGGGTTTCAACGCCGATCTTACCTCGTTGCAGGAGAAAACCCTCAACACAAGCCGGGGACCTGCCGTACAAGCCACCCGCGCCCAGTGCGACAAGGCGGAATACACGGCGCGTATGCAGAAAATTCTGGCAACACAGGTTAATTTAAGCATTCTCGAAGATGCCGTAGTTGGGATTGTCACCGATGCAGCCCATTCTCAAATTGTCGGGATTCAGACTGAAAACAACGGCATTATTTCCACACAGAGAATTATTCTGACAACAGGGACGACCCTGCGTGGTAGAATTTTCATCGGGAAAGAATCCCTCTCTTCCGGTGGTGACGGGCGGCCCGCCGTCGATCTTCTGAGCACCTCCCTCAAAAGCCTTGGGTTCAACCTCATCCGACTCAAAACGGGTACCCCTCCTCGCATCAAAGCCTCAACAATTGACTTTTCAAAAACAACCCCACACCCCGGCGAACACAATCCACGTTTTTTCTCACTCCGAACACACGCTCTCCTATCCAACTGTACTGCGAATTCTGTTTCCACGTGGAAACAACCCCACGACAATCACCCGTCGTTTCCTTCGTCCCCCCAAAAAAACGAAACACAACATCTTGTTTCCACGTGGAAACAAGAACTCATTCAGACAACGGGAAAATACAACAATTTCATCCAAATCAAAGATCCTCTAAGACAACCCACTCCAAGCGACGTTTCCACGTGGAAACAAACAGATATTTTTCCTTCATCGATCCCGAAGGAAGATTTCCGCACGATCCCTGTTTCCACGTGGAAACAACAGATCTATGCGCCATGGGAAATAAATTCCATTAACCTTCCCTGCTGGGAGAGTCGCACGACCGAAAAAGCCCACGAAATCATCCGCCGCCACCTCTCCGAGAGTGCCCTCTATGGCGGTTCAATCGTTGGAACAGGCGTTCGGTATTGTCCCTCAATTGAAGACAAAATCGTCCGATTTGTCAACGCACCCAGCCACCATGTCATGCTCGAGCCCGAAGATCGGGATTGTACAATCATCTATCCAAACGGGCTATCCAACAGTCTCCCACGTTCCGTTCAACAAGACTTGGTCCATTCGATCCCAGGACTTGAAAACGCCGAGTTGCTTGCCTACGCCTATGCCATTGAGTATGACGGCATCGATGCCCGCGAATTGAAGCACACCCTGGAATCAAAACGTATTCGCGGACTTTATTTTGCCGGACAGGTGAACGGAACCACCGGCTATGAAGAAGCGGCCGCACAGGGCATCATGGCCGGAATCAACGCCGCCTTTTCTGCCCGAAATGAACCACCCCTGGTCTTCAGCCGACAGGATGCCTATATCGGCGTCCTCATCGACGACTTGGTTACAAAGGGAACGGACGAACCATATCGCATGTTCACCAGCCGCGCCGAACGCCGTCTCATTCTCCGCCAGGACAACGCGCGCTACCGCCTTGCAGATGCCGCCGACCGCATTGGCGTTCTTCCCTCTGAGATCCGTGTGCAAACGCATCACTACATGAACTTGATCGAGGAGATTGAAGCAGACCCAGAAAAACGGCGCGCCGTTCTTGCGAACGAGCCCTCGTCTTTCACCGAGAACCCAAGCTCGACACCAGCAGAGGAAGAGCCATCCCTGCTGCGTTCCGTCCCGGCTCCCGTTCGGGAGCAGATTCAAATCCGTAAGCGGTACGAAGGGTACATCCGCCAGGAGAACATCGCCGCTGAACGGGCCAAGCGCGATGAAAACATCCTCATCCCAGCTTGGCTTGAATACGATCGGTGCCTTGCGGTTCGATTCGAGAGCCGTGAAAAACTGAAGAAGTACAAACCGGAAAACCTCGCCCAGGCCAGCCGGATCCCAGGCGTCAACCCAGCCGACGTGGCCGTTCTCGCCGTTATCATCAAGCGTGGTCACCATTAAAGACGCAAATTCGCGTGCGCGGGAACACAAGGTGCCACATGATGCCGACCATGTTATTATGGTAGGGCGCGACGTCCACGGAGCGACGCGCACACGGGGACGCCAGCGGAGACGCCAGCGGGGACGCGGGCCGCCGGGGACGTCGGCCCCTACCAGGGTACACGGGAACACAAGGTGCCACATGATGCCAACCATGTTTTTAGGGATACACGGGAACACAAGGTACCACATGATGCCGACCATGTTACTATGGTAGGGCGCGACGTCCCCGGCGCGCCGCGCACACGGGGACGCCGGCGGGGACGCCGTCGGGACGCGGGCCGCCGGGGACGTCGGCCCCTACCAGGGATACACGGGAACACAAGGTGCCACATGATGCCGACCATGTTATTATGGTAGGGCGCGACGTCCCCGGCGCGCCGCGCACACGGGGACGCCAGCGGAGACGCCGTCGGGACGCGGACCGCCGGAGACGTCGGCCCCTACCAGGGACACACGGGAACACAAGGTACCGTATGATGATGTTATGCGTCATCATTGGAATATGTTCATTTTCGCTGGAATCAAACCGCGTTCCACAGAACAGGATCTGCCCTCGACCACATCCGATCGGTTCATCGGCATTTGCCCATCATTTCATTTTAAACGCAAAACTTCATGGAATCCTTGCGCTTCCTCCATCAAGCCGTCTATGATATACTAATTGCCGTATGAAAAACAAGATTCTTCTGTTCGGCATTGTTCTTTTAACCGCCGTGGCGACCCTGGCAGGGGATGCTGTTCCGGCCTATCCGAACTTCAACATGCCGCGTGTCGAGGAAATGATGTTTCTGGTGTTGCAGATCGGCATCATCATTTTCGCCGCAAAGCTGGGAGGCATGGTGGCTTCGCTGCTCAAGCTGCCCTCCATTCTCGGTGAATTGGCGGCCGGCATCGTGATTGGTCCGTGGGCGCTTGGTGGCATCGGCTTCGGCCACGGAATCTTCCAGTACGGTCTTTTCAACGGCGGCGCGCTCCGGGCGATCAACGGGGCGGCGTACCTGGCCGACGGCGCGGCCGCGCCCATGAAGGCGATGTTCGGCACGATGGCCGGCGGCGGGACCATGTTCGACGCGACGAGCCCGGCGCTCTACGGCATCGCGACATTGGCGTCCATCATCCTTCTCTTCCTCTCCGGCCTGGAGACGAACCTGAAGATGTTCATCAAGTATTCGTTCGTCGGCCTCATGGTCGGCATCGGCGGCGTCATCTTCTCGTTCGTCTTCGGCGACCTCTGCGCCGTCTACCTCCTGCCGAAATTCTTCGCCGCGAAGTTCGGCCACCTCGCGCAGCTGCCGCTCAGCCAGGCCTGGCTGGACGCGGCGCCGATGTATATGGGCATCATGTCGACGGCGACCTCGGTCGGCATCACGGCGCGCATTCTCTCCGAACGCAAGAAGATGGATTCCGAGGAAGGCGTCTCGATCATGGCCGGCGCGGTCATCGACGACGTCCTCGGCCTCATCGTCCTCGCGATCGGCAACGGCATCATCGCCGCCACCCTTGCGGCCAAGGCCGCCGGCGGCACGGCCTCGGCCGGCGTGAACTGGGGTGCGATCGGCATGGTGGCCGTGAAGGCATTCGGCGTGTGGCTCGGCGCCACGCTCATCGGCGTACTCGTCGCGCGCAGGATCTCCTGGCTGCTGAAGCTCTTCAAGAACCCGCAGGCCATCGCCACGCTTGCGTTCGGACTTTCCATGATCCTCGCCGGGTTCTTCGAGTACATGGGCCTCGCCATGATCATCGGCGCCTACGTGACGGGCCTTGCGCTGAGCCGGACGGATCTCAAGCACCTCATCCAGGAAACGCTCGCCCCCGTCTACACGTTCCTCGTGCCGGTCTTCTTCTGCGTGATGGGCATGATGGTGGACTGTTCGGCGCTCGCCTCCAGGTCGGTCCTCTACTTCGGCCTCATCTACACGGCCTTCGCCATTCTGGCCAAGGTCATCGGCTGCGCGCTGCCCTCGCTGTTCTGCGGGTTCAATCTGCTCGGCGCGGTCCGCATCGGCGCCGGCATGGTGCCGCGCGGCGAGGTCGCCCTCATCATCGCGGGCCTCGGCCTCTCCAGCGGCTTCCTCTCGCAGGAAATCTTCGGTATCGGCATTCTCATGACGCTCATCACGACGGTGGTGGCGCCGCCGGCCCTCGTGTGCCTCTTCTTCCCGAAGGCGCGTGGTGTGCGCCACCCCAAGCCATCCATGACAAATTCGCGCCAGGTGTCCTTCGAACTCGCCGACGAACAAGTCGCGGCGATCATGCTGCGCAAGCTCGTCACAGAATTCCGCCGCGAGGGCTTCTTCGCCATCCAGTACACGAACGAGCCCAATTTGAGCATCTGGGCCGTCTCGATGAACGACATGGAGCTGACGTTCCAGCGCGACGGCAACATCATCCGCGTCGACTGCACGCCCACGGAGGAGTGCGTCTTCAACCAGGCGTGGATGGAAGTGGTGAGCCAGATGAACGAACTGTCCAAATCGATCTCAAAGCCGATTCTCGAACGGAAGGACATGGCGGAGCTTGTCGCCAAGGGGGAAGGCGAAAAGAAGGGCGAACTGTCGCTCGCCGCGCGCTATGTCCAGAACTTCGCCATGATTCCGTCCTTCAGGGCGCACTCCAAGAAGGAGGCCATCGAGAAGCTGATCGCCGCGACGGCGAAGGCGTTTCCCAAGAACGTCCTCGACGTGGAGGCCGTCAAGGCCGCCGTCTTCGCGCGCGAGGAGTCGATGCCGACGGGCCTCGACCGCGGCATCGCCGTGCCGCATGGCCGGACCGACGGCGTGAACCACATCGTCGGCGCGATTGCCCTCGTCGACAATTCGGACAATGAGAATGGCGTGATTCCGGACTACGAAACCATTGACCATTCAAAAATCCAGGTCATTGTCCTCACCCTCGTTCCGGAATCGGCGCAGCTTCCCTACCTCCAGGTCATGGCGTTCATCAGCCGTATTCTGCACGCCAGCAGCTCCATTGAAACGCTTCTGAAGTGCCAGACCGCCGATGAAATGCGGAAGTTCTTCCATTCCGCCCGTTAAGGTGGAAGAGCCAACAGGTTATCGACAGTTTTCTGTTGATAACCTGTTTACATATTATGATTTTTTCTGCGTGGCTTTTCCACCGGATTATGCTTGAATACTGCCAGCGTCGTTAAAGGCAGAAAAGGTCGATTTGTGAATCAGGACAACAAGATTGCGGACGAACAGTGGAGTTCGATTGTCGCGCGCGTCAGGGCTTCCCTCCCAACGGAAGTCGAACGTCATCGCATGGAACGCTATTTCCCGCTGATGCTTACACATGAGCAGGTCGGCGGTGAATACGTCATCGGCGTTGCGGAGCAGATCCAGGTCGAAATGTTTACCGAATCTTACGGAAAACTGATCGAAGAGGCCCTCCAACTTGACGGACACCTGGACATTCCCGTGCGCTTCGTCGTCATCAAGCAGCAGGCCACCCGCCCAACACCTCTTCCGCATCCAACCTATCAACAGCATTTTCCTGCTTCCGCTCCCGTTGTCCAGCACGTTTCCAAGGGCATTCCCTCGACGCTCCCCCTGCACGAGCATTACACGTTCGAGAACTTCGTGAAGGGACCCTCCAACTCCTTCGCACACGCCGCGGCGACGGCTGTCGCGAAGGGACCTGGCCGTACCTCGTACAATCCGCTTTTCATCTACGGCGGAACCGGACTCGGAAAGACGCACCTCATGGAGGCGATCGGCCATTACGTCCTGGAAAAGTCCCCTTGGTCGTCCGTCTGCTACATCACGTCAGAAACCTTCCTCAACGAGTACGTCAACGCAATCCAGAACGACGCCATGGCCGCGTTCCGCGAACGTTACCGCAAGGTCGATGTGCTGCTCTTGGATGACGTGCAGTTCATCGCCGGCAAGACGCAATTCCAGGAGGAGTTCTTCAACACCTTCAACTCGCTCATGGGCACGCACAAGCAGATCGTCATGACGAGCGATGTCGCCCCCAAAGACCTCAAGGGATGCGAGGAACGGCTCATCGGGCGCTTCCAGATGGGCATGGTCGTGGAAATCGAGTTTCCCTCCTATGAGACCCGCCTCGCCATTCTCAAGTCAAAGGCCGCCACGGCGCACATTCTCATCCCGGACGAAATCCTGAAGTTCATCGCCGAGAACATCCGTTCCCACGTGCGTGCCATCGAAGGAGCCCTCAATCGCATCGTCACCTTCACCTCCCTCAATCCGGACATGCCCTTGACGATCGACATCGCCAAGCATCTCCTACGGGACTCCATTGAGGAGGAACAGACAATCAAGGATCTCACCGTCGACGAGATCATGAAGACCGTCGCCACCCACTACGGCATCAAAATCGAAGATATCCTCAAGAAGGAACGTACGCAGACGCTCGTCACCCCCCGCCAAGTCGCCATGTTCCTCTCCCGGAAGCTCACCACGAAGTCGCTCCCAGACATCGCCGACTCCTTCAAGAAGACACACGCAACCGTGCATCACGGCGCCCAGGCCATCCAGAAACGCCTTGACGTGGAGCCTGACCTGCGGAAAGCCGTGGAGGAAATCACATCGAAACTCGGAAGGAAGTTCTCGGACCTCAGCGCTTGATAACCTGTTGAAGATTGGCGGGTTATCGAACGGTCGTACAGGACAGACGACTTGCCGAAATCGATCAACAGGTTTACAAACTGGTTCTCAACAGGGTCCAATGCGGCTTCCCCCAGTAAAACAAGGCTTCCAACACGTTATCAACATGATCGACAGTTCTATTAATACTAATATTCTTACTTTACTTACATAATAGAAATAGGGTAAACTCTCATCGTTCTTTTTCACATTCGTGGAAACAGTCAAAACGCGGAATACCGGAACAGGAATACCGGAACAGCCAACAGGAGTTGTCATGAAGTTCAAAATCGTTCGGTCAAAGTTTCTTGAGGGCCTGAAGAAGGTCCAGAACATCGTCGGCGCGAAGGGATCGATGCTGATCATTCAGAATGTCCTGATCGAGGCGAAGGAAAAGGAATTGATCCTCACGACGACGGACCTCGACATTTCCATCCGTTCACACGTTCCGTGCGAGGTGACGGAGGAGGGATCCACCACGCTGCCCGTGAAGCTTCTGGTCAACGCCATCGCCAAATCGCCGGAAGGGCCCATTGAAGTGGACGTGGGCGCCGCCGACTGTGCGTTCATTTCGGCCGGATCCGCCGAATTCAAGCTGAACGGGATGTCGGTGGTCGATTTTCCGTCCCTCCCCGAGGACCAGAATTCCTTCGAGTACGTCCTTCCGCAGATGACGCTGCGTGAAATGCTCCGCAAGACGGCCTACGCCGCCTCGCAGGACGATACGCGCAAGACGCTCAAAGGTGTGCTGATGAGCTTCCGAGATGGAAAGTTGACGATGGTGGCGACCGATGGACGGCGCCTTGCGCTCGTTGAACACGAAGTCGAGCTACCCGAAGATGCCCAGAAGGATATCATTCTTCCGACAAAGGTCGTTTCGGAACTGCAGCGTTCGCTGTCGGGCGACGGGGATGCGCGCATCACGATCGAGAAGTCGCAGATTTCCTTCAACCTGGGTGAGACGCGCCTTTACTCCAAGCTTCTCGACGAGGTCTACCCGAACTACCGCCAGGTCATTCCAGGAAACTGCACCGAGCGCGTGGTGGTGGATCGTCAACTCCTCCTCGCCGCGCTTGACCGCGTGAGCGTGATGACGATGGACGAGTCGAATTCGGTCTGCTTGACGTTCGATGCCAACCAGCTCATCGTCGCGTCCTCGAAGTCGTCAGAAGCCGGGTCCGCGCGGGACATCGTTCCGATCAAGTACGACGGGGCGAAGATCGACATCGTCTTCAACCCAAGCTTCGTGATGGATCCGCTCAAGGCGATTGACGAGGACGAGGTGACGATTGAGCTGAACAACGGCACGTCGCCCGCGATGATCAAGTGTTCGGTTCCGTTTCTCTACGTGATGATGCCGCTGCGCATCAACTGAGTTTAACTTACTGTTTGTCTGAAGTTTTCGTTTTTTCCGTGTAAAAAGCTTTGTGGAAGAATCCAAAGGGAGGTTCTTGTGAAGATCTGGACGGACCGTGAGTATCCCATCATCCTTTCCTGCGCGAAGTGCCTGGCTCCTTGGGTCGAGCGCGAGGTGAACGCGCTTGGATACCGGCCCATTGATGTCACCGACAACGTGGTGGTGGTGAAGGGCAACATCCGAGATGTCTTCAAACTCAATTTGAGGTTGAGGACCGCGCATCGCGTGCTTGTGCCGCTTCTGCGGGCGACCTGCCGGCATGTACGCGAACTGTATACGCTCGTGTCGTCGATTGACTGGGAAAACCTGCTGGAGGCGGACGGCTATTTCTCCGTTTCCTCGATTGTCCACAACGACACGGTGCGCGATACGCGCCTCCCGTCCCTCGTCACGAAGGACGCCATCGTGGACCGTATGCGCACGAAGTGCAACCGTCGTCCGGATTCCGGCCCCGACTACGATCAGGGCGCCGCCGTCTTCCTCCACTGGGAACGCCAGCGCCTTGTCATGTACCTCGATACGAGCGGGGCGCCTCTCTCGAAGCGCGGATATCGGAAAATTCCGGGTTCCGCCCCCATGCAGGAAACCCTCGCCGCCGCCTGTATCGACGCGATGAAGTGGAACCGCCGCACGCCGTTCATTTCGCCGATGTGCGGTTCGGGAACACCGGCCATCGAGGCTGCGCTCGCGGCAATCGGACGCGCGCCCGGATCCCTCCGTTCGCATTTCGCCTTCATGTCCCTCAAGGGCTACAACCAGATCATCGAGGGTGAACAGGCCCCCCGTTCGGCTCCACGCCAGCGCTTTGGCGCCACGCCGGAACAGATCTGGAAGGACATGGTACTTGAAGCAGCCGAACAGGAACGGACCAGCGGCCTTCCGCCGATCATCGCGACGGATATCTCCCCGGAGGCCGTACAGAACGCGCAGATCAATGCGCATGCCGCCGGTGTTTCGCAGTACATCCAGTTCAGCGCCTGCGACTTTGCGGAAACGCCGATTCCTGAAACGTTCGGCGAAGGGTTCAAGAAGGACGGGAAAGTCTACAAGGGGTGCATTTTCTTCAATCCGGAATACGGCATCCGTCTCGGCGATCCAGCCGAACTCGTACCGGTCTACGAGCGTATCGGTACATTTCTGAACGAGAAGTGCAGGGGGTATGTGGGTGGACTGATTACGGGAAACCCTGAACTGTCAAAGATGGTTAACCTCTACTACGTCACACGCATTCCGTTCTACAACGGCCCAATCGACTGTCGCCTGTTCATCTATCCAAACTGCGAGATCAAGGGCGAAACGTCTGGCGAAGCCGCCGGAACTGAGAAGAGCAACGATGGTTGCTGTTCTGGTCCGGGAGAATAGACGTATGGGAGGGACGCGCTCCGTCGCGTCCGTTCGTGATGTGGAGGGGCGGCCATTTCGGTCGCCTCGTGTTTTCTATTGCTTCGTCAATCGAATATTGTAATCCGCAAAGTCAATAAAGCCTTACGTTCTTTGTGATCTTTGTGACAAGGAATCACCATGTTTCGTTTGATGATTTCATTGCGGAGCGTTCCGAAGTGAAATCGCACACTCCATTTGATACCCATTCAGTCCACCCGTTGAGTCCAGTCCACCTGTACCTGTTTATCCTAAATGTCGCAGTTGGATTCTAGTTTTTAGCCGCAAAGAACGCAAAGATCGCAAAGCTTATCGCGATGGTGGATTATTGCTAGATTTCCAGGCTCATCCTCTATTTTGAGCTTTCACCAATCGGGTGAATTGTGTGCAGAACGAACGGCGTGTATAATCAATAAAAACATCACTTCTTTGTGTTCTTTGCGTTCTTTGCGGCAAAAGAAACAAGAAGGGCATTACTCAACTGCGATTTTTAGGTTTATAGATGTGGCAGCGAAATATGGCGTCAGCTGGAATCTCTCGACCGAAATATCAACAGGATATCACATCGTTGTTGATAAATGTGTTATCGACAGACTTATTATCACCTGTTTATAACTCATGTTGTGATAAGTTTGTTGATATCTGTTGATAATAGTCCCCTTGTCAGCGGGCGAACGAAAGCGCATACTATCCGCCGTGACGAATCTCTCGACAGAAATCTGTCTCCTGTTCAAGGAGGCGCGCAAGGCGAAGGGGCTGAACCAGTCCGCCCTTGCCCGTTTCCTTGGTTGTCAGCAGTCGGCCATTTCCATGTTCGAAGGTGGTCATTCCACAAAATTGTCGGACGAGACGGTCAAGAAAATGGCCGATTTCCTTGGTGTCGAGATCCCGGAGAAAAAACCGGAACCGGAGGCGACCGATTCTGTCGTGGCGGTTACCCAGACGGGTGGAGAGGGAATGGGTGGTGTCGTGGCGCGCGGATACTGTCCGAATTGCCATTGTCCATCGAACATTCCCTATGTCGTTGAAGGTCGTCTTTTCTATCGCCCAAACCGCGTTCTCGCCTCTCCGACAGGAGGCGTGCGTTGCACGCAGTGTGGCGAGATTCTTGAAATGCGGTGTCCGGTCTGCGGTGCGCCTTTGAATGACGGAGCCTGTTGTGCGGTCTGCGGGGGTGCCTACGTAACGCCGGTTCTACCAGAAGGTGTCGATCCATCGGCCTATGCGCGGGCGCGTCGTGACGAGATGCTGCAACTGAAGGCGCTGATGCAGGCATGAAGGCATGGATTCAGCGTGTTGCGCGGGCATCTGTGACAATCGACGGGGAATGCGTTTCGCGAATCGATCGGGGTTACTTGGTTTTTCTGGGCGTCACGCAGACCGATACGGATGCGGAAGCGGATCGAATCGCCGAGCGGATTCCCGTGTTGCGTCTTTTTACGGATGAACGTGGTCTGATGAATCTTTCTTTGGAGGATGTGGGCGGTTCGGTGATTGTGGTTTCCCAATTCACGCTCTATGCGGATACCGCGCATGGTCGACGCCCTGGCTTCTCAAATGCGGCACGCCCGGAACAGGCCAATCCACTTTATGAGCGGGTGGTTGCGAAACTACGGGAACGCCTCGGTGCGAAGCGGGTGGGGACAGGACGCTTTGGGGCGGATATGGCCGTCGAACTCGTGAATGACGGTCCGGTGAGCGTAGAGGTCCTGGCCGGCGTGCGATGACGTTTATTTGATGCGCCGATTGGCTGCGCCGGGGATATTGAGGGACTCGCGGTACTTTGCAACCGTCCGGCGTGCGCATTTGATGCCGTCGGCGGTGAGGGCCTTTGCGAGATTTTCGTCCGAAAGGGGGTTTTTCTTGTCTTCGGCCTCTATCAACAGGCGGATGCGGTTCTTCACGGCGACATTCGATACGGTTTCGCCGCTCGCAGTTGTCAGGCCGGCCGTGAAGAAGCGCCGCATGTCCACGACACCAAGCGGGGTGGACATGTACTTGTCGCGCACCGTGCGGGAGACGGTTGCGTTGTGGACACCGGTTTTCTGGGCAATCTGTTCCATCGTCAGGGGCTTGAGAAAGGTGAGGGACTTTTTCTCAAAGACGTCGGGTTGGGCGTCGACGATGGCCTGGGCGATTTTCTGGATGGTGTCCTGGCGGTCGTCGATGGAGATGATCAGCGCCTCGGCGGCCCGGATGCGTTCGCGGATGTAACTCTTGGTATCTGCCGGACAGTTCGGGTCGTTGAGCAATGCCAGATACTTCTTCGAAATGCGGATCTCCGGGATGTCCCGGTCTGTCACGCGGGCAACCCATCTGCCGGACTTCGCCCTGGACACGAACACCTCCGGCCGCACATAGAGCGCGGCGTCCGACTGGTGGGTAAAGCCGCGTCCCGGTTTGGGGTCGAGTTTCCGCACTTCGGACAGCACGTTCTTGTATTCGGACGGCTGGATACCCAGCTTTTCGCAGATGAACGCCTCGCGATGCGCGGCGGCATCGGGCAGGTAATGGTCGATGAACGCGCGGACTTCGTCCTCCCAGGGTGAGTCCTCGAGCTTTTCCATTTGGTAGAGCAGGCACTCCCGCAGATTCCGTCCGCCACACCCCAGTGGATCGAAGGACGAAATGGCGGCAAGTGTATTGAGGATTTGCTTCTCGCTCGCATGCGATACCATGATGATGTCGGGAAGAGATCCCCGGAAGTAGCCGTCCTCGTCGATGTATTCAATGAGAAGCTTCGCAAGCTTTTGATTTGATTCGGGGATGTTGGAAACCGCAATCTGCTTCTGGAGGTGTTCCTGAAGCGTTTCGGGCTTGATCTGGCGGTCGAAGAGGGCCTGTCGGCGGGACTGTGCATCTGGATCGACGGCGCCGTTTTCCGTGGAGGCATGGAAGTTTTCCATGTTCTGGAGATAGTAGTCCCGATCCGCATCGTCACAGGAGAGCGTCTGCTGGGCGGCTTCACCCGTGGGGGTGAAGTCGAGTTCACGCTCGGAGACGGTTCCGCTCGCGTGTTCGTCCGGCAGCGTCGTGGAAAGTTGACGCTCGGTTTTTCCCACCACGTCCTCAATGACGGGATTGGTCTCCATCTGGTGCTGGAGTTCGGCACGAAGTTCAAGGGAGGTCATCTGAAGCATGTCCAGACCCTGGCGCATTTGTGGCGCCAGAACCTGTGATTGACGCACCGTCGGCGTCTGCTGCATGCCTTGAATCATCGGGTAGCCCTTTGTGTTAGCAATTTTCGTGCCAATTACATAGGTATGATACCAACTTACGCCTCCTCAGGCAAGCGGAAAATGGCGGCGCTGCCCGTCGGAACGGCGAAAAATCGGTTTATCTGATTTCCGCTTGCATCCGGCGGCGGAGATGTGGTAAACTACGCGCCGTTTTCAACGAAACGAGGTACATTAAAGATGGTTAAGCTTAGAATGCGTCGTACGGGTTGCAAGAACCACGCGACCTATCGTATCGTCGCGGCGGACGAGCGTTCGCCCCGTGACGGCAAGTTCCTGGAAATCCTCGGCTGGTACGACACGGCCATGAAGGAGAACAACTTCCAGCTGGATCTCGCGCGTGTCGACGACTGGCTGAAGCATGGCGCCAAGCCCTCCGAGACGGTTGCGTCCCTGATCCGCCGCGCCCGTAACCCGCAGCTGAAGCCGCACCACGCGGTGAAGTCCAAGAAGGCCGCCGAGAAGAAGGCCTAGGGAAAGGACGGGGAACCCCGGTTCCTCGAACCCTTCGAAGTAGAAAGGCAGGATTATCATGGGTATCGCAATTCTGGACAAGATCAACGCCGAGCAGTCCAAGGCTATCATCGACAAGAACTTCCCCGATTTCCATTCGGGCGACACGGTGCGTGTTTCCGTGCGCATCAAGGAAGGCGACAAGACGCGCCTTCAGGACTTCGAGGGCAAGGTGCTCGCGATCGACAACGGCACGAAGACCGCCAACGGCAACTTCACGGTCTCCCGCGACAGCTACGGCGTGCGCGTCGAGAAGCTCTTCCCGTTCGCCTCGCCGGCGGTCGAGAAGATCGTCGTCGTGAAGAGGAATCCCTCCCGCCGCAGCAAGCTCTACACGGAGCGCACGTTCTGCAGCCACAAGGCCGTCCGCAAGCTCGTGAAGAAATAAGTCCCTTCGCGCAGCCGCGCAGAAGCGCCGTCCCGTTCCGGGGCGGCGTTTGTGCTATACTACGGACCCTATGCGCATCGACATCATCACCGTCTTCCCCGAAATGTTCCGGGGGTTCCTCGGGGAAAGCATGATTTCCCGCGCCGCGCGGGCGGGGCGGGTCTTCATCCGCACGGTCGATCTGCGCGACTTCGCGCGCGACCAGCGGCGCACGGTCGACGACAAGCCCTATTCGGGCGGACCCGGGATGCTGATGAAGCCGGAGGTGTGGTTTGACGCGATCGAGACGTGCCTCGCCGCGCCTTCCGCCGATACCCCCGCCCGCGTCGTCTTGACGACGCCGACGGGAACGCCCTACACGCAGCGGACGGCGGAGGCGTTCGCGGCGTCGCCGCACCTCATCTTTCTCTGCGGACACTACGAAGGGATTGACGCGCGCGTGCGGCGGCTTGTCACGGACGAGGTTTCCCTGGGCGATTTCGTGCTGACGGGCGGCGAGATCCCCGTCGCCGCGATGGTCGACTCCACCGTGCGTCTCCTTCCCGGCGTCTTGGGCGGGGGCTCCGCCGCCACGGCGAACGAATCCTTCGGCGAGGAGGGTCTGCTGGAGGCACCGCAGTACACGCGCCCGCCGGTCTACCGCGGCATGGCCGTTCCCGACGTGCTGCTCGGCGGCGACCACGCGAAGGTCGCCAATTGGCGGAAGCGCCAGGCATTCGACCTCACGAGCCGCCGCCGTCCCGATCTGCTGGAGATGGGGGGCACGTTTGCGGGCTGAACGGACGAGGAAGCCGGAGACATGAAGTTCGTCGGTGTTCTGCTGGCGGCGTGGGCCGTATGGGGGACGTGGGCGAAGCCGGTGCCCCGCGCGAAGATCGCCGTCGTCAAGGCCGTGACGGCGTGCGTGGCGGCGGACCGCGCCTATGCGGCGACGCTGGCGGAGAAGACACGGCGCTGGCTGGCGGAGGGTGGGGTGAAGGTCGATCTGGTCGAGGACCGCGCGCTGGCATCCGCCCTTGCGGGACGCCGCCTCGTCTACCTCGTCGTCTGCCAAAAGCCGTCCCAGGCCCATCTGGAGACGTTGGCGCGCTTCCGGGCGCAGGGGGGGCGCATTGCCGCGCTCCAGTCGTATTCGCCCGAACTGGCGGCCGCGATGGGGGCGCCCGCCCCGAAGACGCCCCGGACGGGGCCGATCCAGGTCGCGCGCGTGCCGGGGGGCTGGTGGGCGGCGAATCTCTTCGGGGCCACCGGTTCGGAGGAGGCGAAGGCGCGGACGCTCCTTGAAATGGCGGCGGCGGCCGTGCCGGGGTCCTGGAGCGCGCCTGTGTGGGAGGCGCGCCGCGCGGCCCGTCTCGCTGCCGAGCGCGACTACGGCCGTCTGCAGCGCCCACGCCCGGGCGAGATCCACGCCGTCTGGGACCATACGGGGCAGGGCCTCTACCCGGGCGACTGGCCGCGCACGATGCGGCTCCTACGGGCGAACGGGATTACGGACCTCTTCGTCAACGTCGCCGGGGCGGGCTTCGCGCACTACCCCTCGCGCATCCTCCCACAATCGCAGATCTGCCTGGAAGGGGGGGACCAGCTTGCCGCATGCCTCGCGGCGGCGCGCGGCACGGGCGTGCGCGTCCATGCCTGGTTCCTCTGCTTCAACGCGACGCGCGGGTCGAAGGCCCGGCTGGCGTCCCTTGCGAAGCGGGGGTGGCGGCTGAAGGACCGGGCGGGACGCCTGACGGAATACCTGGACCCGTCGAATCCGGATCTCCGCTGGCATCTCATTTCCGCCCTCGACGAGCTCGTGCGCGCCTATCCCGTCGCAGGCGTGCATCTGGATTTCGTGCGCTGGTACGAAGGGGCGGCGGCGAAGCCGCGCAACCCGGCAACGGCGGTCGGGACGTTCGTCGCGGCCGTGCGGGGGCGCCTGCGGGCGGTGCGTCCGCGCGCCTGGCTCACGGCGGCCGTGCTGCCTGGTTATCCGTCGTGCGTCGCGTCCGTGGGGCAGGACTGGACGGCGTGGATCGACCGGGGACTCGTCGACTACGCGGTGCCGATGAACTACTTCGAGAGTCCCGCGCGGTACGCTGCCGCCGTCGCGCGCCAGGCGACGACGAAGCAGCGCGCGCGCCATATCATCTCCGGCCTCGGGGTGACGGCGAACGAGAGCCGCCTCACGCCGGCGCAGGTGATTGACCAGGTGAACGCCGCCCGTCGCGCGGGGATGGCGGGCGTCGCGCTCTTCGACCTCGATCACACGCTCGTGGAACGTTTCCTGCCCATCCTCCGCCTGGGGCTCTTCCGCCCGAAACGATGAACCGGATCGGACTTGACATACCTACCTGAAAGTATGTATAATACGCGCCCGCAAAAGGAAAACCAGGTCCACGCATGGCACGACGGGCAAAAGAGGAAGCTGAAAGGACGCGCACGCGGATTCTCGCGAGCGCGCTCGCGCTCTTCGCGAAGAAGGGCTATGCGCAGACGACGTTCACCGACATCGCGGCGCGGCTGAAGCTGACGAAGGGCGCCGTCTACTGGCACTTCGCCTCGAAGGAGGCGCTGCTGCTCGCGCTGATCGACGACATGGTGGCGCGCTTCGGGCGCCTCTTCGCCGCCGCGATGCCGCCGGGCGAGGCCTCCTACCCCGACGTCGCGGCGCTCCTGGCGCGCCACACCGCGCAGATGCTCGACCACGCCGAGGCGCGGGCCTACTTCCAGCTTCTCCACCGCCAGATCCAGTGGACGGACTCGTCGATGGCGGCCGTGCGGCGCGACCTTCTGACGAACCGCCGCTTCGGCCCGTGGGAGGCGTTCCGCGCGGCCCTGGAGAACGACGTGCGCGCGGGGCGCGCGCGGCCGGGGACGGACGCCGCGCAGGTGGCGAGCGTGAGCATGGCGATGCTCGACGGCCTCGTGGGCGCGCGGATCGCGGAGTTTCTTGAAAGCGACCTCGAAGCGACGCTCCGGCTCGGCTTCGCGGCGCTGTGGGCGAGCGTCCGCGCGGACGCGCGCGGGACGACGAAGGCCGGAGGCGGAGACGATGATCGAGACAAGAGGTGACAACATGGCAGAAGAAACGAACAAGAAGAGCATGGGGGCCGTGCTGGGCTCCCTCGTCGGAACGATCGTCCTGGGCGCGGCGTGCGCCGTCGGCGGCTGGGTGGCATGCGAAATGTGGCCGAAGTCCGCGCCGCAGGCGCGGGCGGCGGCGCAGGGGGCCGTGACCGTGGCGGTGCGTGCCGCCGAGGAGCGGCCCTACAACCTCCCCGAGAAGTTCGTGGCGCACGCCGAGGCGGAGCAGGAGGTCGATCTGCTCCCCCAGATCGACGGCTACGTGAAGGCGCTCAAGTTCAAGGAGGGCGACCTGGTCAAGGCCGGGCAGGTTCTCTACGTGATCGACGACGAACGCTACCGCGCCGTCGTCAACCAGCGCAAGGCCGATCTGGAGGCCGCCGAGGCGGAGGCGCGGCGCGCGGACCGGTACTTCGAGCGCATGCAGAAGGCGGACGCGCGCGGCATCACGCAGCTGGAACGCGACAATGCCGAGGCGGGGGCCGAAAAGGCGAAGGCCGCCGTCCTCCAGGCGAAGGCGAACCTCGTCGTCGCGGAGTACGACCTCAAGAAGACGACGGTCGTCGCGCCAATCTCCGGGCAGATCGGCAAGTCCTCCGCCTACGTGGGCGACTACGTGGCGCCGTCGAAGGGCGCGCTCGCGCGCATCGTGCAGATCGACCCCATCCGCGTCTCGTTCCCGCTCACCGACCGCGCCTACGTCGCGTGGCGCAACGCGCAGCTCGCCGGGAAGCCGTTCGAGTTCCGCCAGCGCGTCGTCCTGCCCGACGGCACGCTCTACAACCGCGAGGGGCTGTGGGCCTACGACGACAACACGATGAGCAAGGAGACGGCCACGATCACGATGCGCCTCTCCTTCCCGAACCCGGACCGCCTGCTCGTGCCGAACACCTACGTCACGCTGCTCGTGGACTCCAAGAAGCCGCGCACGCTCCTCTGCGTGCCGCAGCAGGCAGTGGTGGACCTTGCCGGCGGTGGACGCGGCGTGTGGGTGATGAAGAAGGACGGCACGGTGGAGCAGCGCGTCGTCACGGCGCTGGAGACGGGGACCGACGGCTGGACGCCGGTCACGGATGGACTCGCGAAGGGCGAGCAGATTGTCGTGTCGGGCGTCTCGAAGCTGCGCGCGGGCATGAAGGCTGCCGTCGTACAGGCTACGCCTAACGCCGACCTCGACGCGAAGTACAAGGCCCCGATCAAGGAGTAGCCGTCCATGAAACTTTCGGTCCGCGCCAGCATCGACAAGATCAAGACGTTCTCGCGCGTCTTCATCGAGCGTCCGCGCTTCGCGATGGTCATCTCCATCGTGCTGACCCTCGCCGGCCTCATGGCGATCAGGAGCCTGCCGGTGTCGCAGTACCCGCAGCTCACGCCGCCCTCGATTTCGGTCTCCTACACCTACCCCGGCGCCAACGCGCGCGAGGTGCTCAACACCGTCGCGATGCCGATCGAGGACGAGGTGAACGGCGTCGACGACATGCTCTACATGAAGGGGAGTTGTTCGGACGACGGCAACTACCAGCTCGAGGTCTCCTTCGAGGTCGAGAGCGACCGCGACATGGACATGGTGAAGGTGCAGAACCGCGTCTCGCAGGCCGAGGCGAAGCTGCCCCAGGAGGTGAAGCAGCTCGGCGGCAAGATCCGCGCGCAGTCCACGGACATGCTCGGCTTCCTCTGCCTCCGCTCGCCGAAGGGCACGATGTCGCGCCTGCAGATCTCCGACTACATCTACGCGAACATCCAGCCGGCGCTCCTGCGCGTGCCGGGCGTGGGCGAGGCGACCGTCTACGGTCCGAAGCTCTCGATGCGCGTGTGGATGGACGCCGACCGCCTCGCGGCGCAGGGTCTCAACTCCGAGGAGGTGATCGACGCCGTCTCGAAGCAGAACATCCAGGCCTCGATCGGCACCGTGGGCGCGGCGCCGATCTCCGAACACGGCGCGAAGGTCTACACGCTCAAGGCGCAGGGCCGCCTCATGACGCCGCAGGAGTTCGACGAGATCGTCATCCGCCGCGACGCGAACGGCGGCCTCGTGCGCCTCAAGGACGTGGCGCGCACGGAGATCGGCGAGCAGAACTACACCTTCACGGGTCAGTTCAACGGCGGCAACGCCGTCTCGATCGCCGTCCAGCAGAAGCCGGGCGCGAACGCGATTGCGACGATGGACAGGATCTACGCCGAGATGCGCGACCAGGCGAAGTCGTTTCCGGAGGACCTCGAATGGACGGTGCCCTACGACGCGACGGAGTACGTGCGCATGTGCATCAAGGAGATCGTCGAGACGCTCCTCATCACGTTCGGCCTCGTCGTCCTCGTGTGCTACATCTTCCTGCAGGACTGGCGCGCGACGCTCATCCCCTGCCTCACGATCCCCGTCTCGCTCTGCTCCACGTTCATCCTGATGGCCTTCCTCGGCTACTCGATCAACACGCTCACGCTCTTCGGGCTCGTGCTGGCGATCGGCGTCGTCGTGGACGACTGCATCGTCGTCGTCGAGCGCGTGCAGTTCCTCATCGAGACGCGCGGGCTGAACGCGCGCGAGGCGGCGATCCAGGCGATGCACGACGTGACGAGCGCCGTCATCGCGACGACGCTCGTGCTGCTCGGCATCTTCGTGCCGATCGGGTTCATGAGCGGCATCACGGGGCGCATCTACCAGCAGTTCTCCGTCACGCTCTCCGCCGCCGTGTGCTTCTCGACCGTGTGCGCGCTCACGCTCGCGCCGGCCCTCTGCTCGCTCCTCCTCCACGAGGCGCGGCCGTTCAAGCACGGCCCGCTCGCGTGGTTCAACTGGTGCATCGAGCGCTTCAAGGGACTCTTCGTGACGGCGGCTAAATGGCTCGCGCGCCGCATCTTCCTCGCCGCCGTGCTGCTCGCGCTCACGATCCTCCTCACGGCGCGACTCTTCGTGGACACCGAGACCTCGTTCCTGCCCGACGAGGACCAGAGCGTGATCTTCTGCGCGATGGACATGCCCGAGGGCACCGCGCGCGACCGCACGCGCGACGTCTCGCTGCGCGCCGTGGAGGAGCTGCGCAAGATCCCCGAGGTGTCGAGCATCCTCTCGATCACCGGCTTCGGCATGATCTCCGGGCGCGGCGAGAACCTCGCCATGCTCATCGTGGACCTCAAGCGCTGGAGCGAGCGCACCGAGCCGTCGCAGAGCCTGGAGGCGATGATCCCGAAGGTCTCGGCCGTCCTCGCCGCGATCCCCGAACCGAAGTGGCAGGTGTTCGCGCCCCCCGCGATCCCCGGCCTCGGCAACTCGAACGGCGTCTCGGTGCAGATCCTGGACAAGACGAGCACCGACCCGGTCGCGCTCGACCGCGTGAAGAACGCCATCCTCGCGAAGCTCAACGCGAGCCCGCTCGTCCTCGCCGCGTTCTCGGGCTTCAACTCCGAGACGCCGCAGCTGCGCTTCAACCTCGACCGCGTGAAGGCGGAGATGTTCCACGTGCCGGTCTCCGTCGTCTACTCCACGCTCCAGAACTACCTCGGCTCGCGCTACGTGAACGACGTGAACCTCGGCACGCAGGTGAACCGCGTGACCGTGGCCGCCGAGGCGGGCGCGCGCAACTCGCCGGAGGCCGTCGCGCGGCTCTACGTGCGCTCGAACGAGGGGGCGATGGTGCCGGTCGGCTCGCTCGGCACGATCAGCCGCGAGCTCGGGCCGCGCACCGTCTCGACGCGCGACAAGTACATGACGTGCGGCGTCACGGTCATGCCGAAGCCCGGCGTCGCGTCCGGCACCGTCATGAACGCGGTGCGCGAACTCCTCGACGCGGAACTGCCCGACGGCTACGGCTACGCCTGGGACTCGCTCTCCTTCCAGGAGGCGCGCAACGAGGGAAGCGCCGCGCCGCTCATCGCGCTCGCCGTCGTCTTTGGCTACCTCTTCCTCGTGGCGCAGTACGAGAGCTGGACGATCCCGCTTCCCGTGATGCTCTCCATCTTCGTGGCCGTCTTCGGCGCGCTCCTCGGCCTGCGCCTCTACGGCTTCAGCCTGAGCATCTACGCGCAGCTCGGGCTCGTGCTCCTCGTGGGCCTCGCCTCGAAGAACGCGATCCTCATCGTGGAGTTCGCGAAGGACAAGCACGAGCTGGAGGGCTACTCCATCGTGGAGGCGGCCGGCGTGGCGGCGGGCGAGCGCCTGCGCGCGCTCCTCATGACGGCGCTCACGACGCTCCTCGGCACGCTGCCGATGATGATCGCGACGGGCGCGGGCGCGGCGAGCCGCAACCACCTGGGCACGACGGAGTTCTTCGGCATGCTCTTCTCGGTGGCGTTCGGCATCCTGCTCGTGCCGGGCCTCTACGCGCTCTTCCAGACGTGGCGCGAGCGCATCAAGCGCGTGTTCGCCTACATGTCCGCCCGCGCCGCGCGCCGCCGCGAGCTGAGGGCGCGCGGGTAGCGGACGGGGCCGCGATGGCACAGCCCTGTCTGTTCGGCGAAGCGGGGACGGGCATCCTTCTCGGATGCCTGTTCCTCTGCCTTGCCGCTTGGGGTCTGGCCGTCGGCCGCGAGAAGAAGTTCCGCCCGGTTCGGGCGTTGGCCGCCTTCTTCCGGACGCTTGCGGCGGGCACAACGGACGCGGCGGTTTCGATTCCGAAGGCCGCGTTGCCGTGTTTGGGGGAGGAGGCGTTCCCCTCGCGCGCGTTCTTCCGCGTTGCCCTGCGCGGGAAGGGCGCCGAGGCGTGGCGCGCGAACCGTGCCGCCAAGGGCGATGTCGAGGCGTGGATGGACGCAAACGCGGCGAACCATGCCTGGAACGCCTGCGCGATTGACCGGAATCGGTATGTGTACTTTGGAAGACTCATGCACTTGGTACGATTTCGGGTCGAAGTCAAGAGAGAGGATTGGTGATGAGGCGTTCTGTTCTGATGGCCCTTTGGTTTTTTCGCGTAACGTTCGGGCTTGCTTGGACGTCGGAGGCCGAGTTTACGACTGCGGCTACAAATGCCCTCGTAAACCGTGCCGCATTGGCGGATGTCGTGTTCACAAACAACTTGGATGAATTCATTCGCTCTTCGCCATCCACCAACGGGCTTTTGTCCGCAAAACTGGTTGAGGTCGCATCTCGACTGGAGTTGTTTGAACAAACCCATGATGAGTCCGCGTTGACTGCAGGCCTTGATTTGGCATCGAACCGTGTGCAGTCGGCAGGTGACGACCATGCCCACTGGCAAAGCATGGCCGCTCGGCTTCTCCTTGTAGGGGGGCTTTGCCTGGCAGGAGAGGATGCCCGTGCTTTTAGCGTGGCGACCAATGCCCTTGTGGAGTTGGATTCTTCGGATTGTACGGAGGGGAACGATGTCGTTGCACAAGCACTTCTACGGTATCATGATGCGGAGGGGTTGAACATCTACCAGACCATACAGGTCTTTGCCGCCTTGACGGCGGCAAAGCGCGGTGAAGGGGCCGTGGCGACAAATTTTGTCCGGGCATTGCCGATACGGTATCAGGAGATGGTGCCCCTCATCCTGTCGGCAAGGGGGAAGGGCCTGGAACGCCTGCGCGATTGACCGGAATCGGTATGTGTACTTTGCATCGTGGTTTATATCTCGGAAGAAGAAAGAAGTGAGAAGGAAAGATTGGTAATGCCTGTTCGTTGGATTGTCCATATTCTTTGCATTTCCATAGGCTGCATGTTGGGAGCGCGGGAAATGACGTTTGACGAGACGGCTGTGACTGCCCTGGCGTGTCGGGAGGGACTGGTTCAAGCGCGTTTCACCAATTACATTGAACGCTGTGCAAGTCAAAGCACAAATGTCGAGATGGCGCTCACGGCCAACCTGCTTCGCGGGTTCTCGCGGATTGCGTCCTTCGACCTCATGGCTGACGAAAGCCATCTTGCCGCTACGTGGTGCGCGATCACGAATGTTGCGCAGATGCCGGTGATGACGCCCGACAGATGGCAGTATTGGCATCTGCAGATTTTGAAGGCTTTCTACTTCAACACCATGGGCGATGAACAGTCCGCCTACTTGGTTGCATCGAATGCGTGGGATGACATTCAGGTGCGAGGTGTCGTGGACTCCACAAATGCCGTGTCCAGGGCTTTGCTGGGATTTGAGGAACTCGGCGAAGGGGCGACACTTCGCGAAGCCATGGCCCTTTCCAGGGCATTGACGGCTGCGGCCATCGGTCGGACGAATGACGTGAATGAAGTCAAACCGATTCTATCGGACCGTCTTCGCCAGAAGATGGAAGACTTTCTGCGGGATTGATGTGGCGTGTTGCGCCCGCCCGCTGTTATGATATGATAATGAACCGTGAACGAGAAGGAGTGAACAAGATGAAGGTAGGACAAAAACTGGTCGCGGGTCTGCTGCTGCTGGCGGCCGCGCTCGTCGGTTGCTCGCATCTGCCGAGCGTGGGGCCGGATTACGCGGAGCCCGGGATCACGGCGCCGGAGGCGGCCGCGCCGGACGCGGGCTACCCAACGACGAACAAGACGGCGACGGGCGAGTTCCGCGCCGCGCAGACGAACGAGGACCCGCGCGCCGTCATCACGGACGCCTCGATCCGCGCCTGGTGGAACCAGTTCAACGACGACGCGCTCACGAACCTCGTCGCGGCGGCCGTCTCGAACAACCTCACCTTCCTCATGGCGCAGGAACGCCTCGTGCAGGCGCGCTGGGCGCTCGTGGGGAGCGCGGCCGCGTTCATGCCCAAGGTGACGATGGACGGCACCTACACGCGCTCGGGCGCGCACCGCTTCACGAGCTCGCGCGCCGCGAGCGGCACGAGCGCGCACGGCGACCACTGGGCGAGCGGGTTCGACGCCACCTGGGAGATCGACCTCTTCGGCGGGTCGCGCCGCGCCTACGAGTCGGCGGACGCCGCCCTCGCCGCCGCCGAGTACACGCTGGAGGACGCCTGGGTTACGCTCACCTCCGAGATCGGCCGCGAGTACATCTCCCTCCGCACCACGCAGGAGCGCCTGCGCGTCGCCCGCGCGAACCTCAAGCTCCAGAGCGAGACGTACGACATCCTCAAGAGCCGCCTCGACAGCGGCATCGGCGACGAGCTCGCCGTCAACCAGGCGAAGTACAACGTGGAGCAGACGCGCGCCTCGATCCCGAACCTCCTCGCCGCCGAGGAGAAGTACATGAACGCGCTCGCGATCCTCTCCGGCACGATGCCCGGCGCGCTCCACGCGCTCCTCGGTGAGCTGCCGGACCGCGACTGGCTC
>OIYX01000060.1_pt1 | contig 36013 bp, 17 predicted proteins | sample 1588431 | NCBI WGS metagenome assembly OIYX01 (sample SAMN03283241) | human gut metagenome | biome: human-associated habitat; material: feces | host: Homo sapiens | place: Peru | collected 2012
TAAACCGTCTGAATTTCGCTAAAGTCCGCCCGGTGTGATTCGTCGCATCGGGTGGCTTTTCATCTTCGCCCTTCAAGTCTGCCGTTTTCGCTTGTTTTTCTGCCGTCTGAAAAACTAAACATACCTTTGAAGAGGTAAACGTGGCTTTTCGTCCTTGAGTTACGTTTACCTCTTCCGAAGCGGCTGCCATTCGCACCCACGGACAAGGCAGGCCCTTGTTTGTGACCTGGCGGCGCGGATGGGGGCGTTTTTGGTATAATACGCCCACTATGAACATCGTCATTCTGCTGGGTGCCCCGGGTTCGGGGAAGGGTACGATCGCGGGTCGCCTCGCGAGCGAAAACGCGAATCTGAAGCACGTCTCCTCGGGCGATCTCCTGCGCGGCGCCGTCGCGAAGGGGACGCCGGCCGGCGTCGAGGCGAAGGGCTACATGGAAAAGGGCGCGCTTGTGCCCGATGCGCTCATCGCGCAGATGATCCAGGACGTCATCGCCGAGACGACGGGCGACGTCACGATGCTGCTGGACGGCTTCCCGCGCAACGTCGCGCAGGCCGAGATCCTCGAGAAGACGGGCGCACCGATCAAGTCCGTTGTCCTCGTGGACGTGCCGGACACGATCATCCAGGACCGCATCGCGGGCCGCCGCACGTGCCCGAAGTGCAAGGCCGGCTACCATGTGAAGGCGCTGCCGCCGAAGGTCGAGGGCATCTGCGACCACTGCGGCACGGCGCTCGTCACCCGCAAGGACGACAATCCCGACACCGTGAAGGACCGCCTCGTCGTCTATCATCGCGAGACCGAGCCGCTGATTGCGTTCTACGAGCAGAAGGGGCTTCTGCGCAAGATTGACGGCAACCGGGATCTCGCGACCAACGCGCAGGCGTTCCTCGCGGCGATGTGACGCCATGGCGTTTGAGGACAACCTCAAGAAGCTAGAGGGGCTCGTCGCGAAGATGGAGTCCGGTGCGCTCGACCTCGACGCCATGATCAAGGCGTTCGAGGACGGGCGCGCGCTCGTCGCGACCTGTCAGAAGGACCTCGAGTCCGTCCGCCTTCGCATCGAGAAGGTCACGAAGGCGGGGGCTTGTACGCCGCTCCCCGCCTAATCGCCATTCCACTTTCCCCTTTCCTGCCTTCCCACCTTCCCACCTTCCCACTTTCCCACCTTCCCACTCTTCCACCTTTCCATGAAACAAATCTACGTTCAGGCCCAGGCCGACCACATCGCGTCGCTTTTCAAAGGCACGCCGCTGGCGGCGATTGAGGAGCTTGTCTGGAATGCGCTGGATGCGGACGCGCGGGAGGTCAAGGTCGATCTTGTCACGAATCCGCTGGGCGCGGTCGAGGCCGTGCGCGTTTCGGACGACGGCACGGGCATCGACGTCCTGCGCGCCGACCAGACGTTCGGGAACCTCGGCGGCAGCTGGAAGCGCGCGGGGAAGGGGACGCCGACCGGCGGGCGGCGGCTGCACGGGCGGCAGGGGCGCGGACGGTTCAAGGCGTTCGCGCTGGGGCAGAACGTCGAGTGGCGCACGACGGTGCGCGTCGGCGACCAGCTGCTCTCCTATCGGCTTTCCGGCGCGGCGGAGCGTCCCGGCGTCTTCAATCTGGAGGATGCGCCGGCGGGCTTCGCGACGGGGACGGAGGTCTACGTCACGAACGTGCGCGCGACGGTCGATTCGCTCCTGGACGCGGCCGAGACCGTCCAGAACCTGGCGGCGAAGTTCGCGCTCTACCTCAAGAGCTATCCGAACGTGCGGATCTACTTCAACGGCCTTCCCGTGACGCCGGTCATCGTGCAGAAGCAGGTGACCGACTACGCGCTGACGCTGCCGAGCGGTGCCGAGGCCAAGCTGGAGGTCATCGAGTGGAAGCGCCGGTTCGTCGGATCCGGGCGCCTCGTCTTCGCGGGGACGGATGGCTTCCAGCTCCATGAGCAGCCGTCGGGCGTCCGCGCGGGCGAGGGCCACAGCTTCACGGCCTACCTCGTCTCGCCGCGTTTCCCGGCGCTCGCGGCCGAGAATGCGCTGGTGATGGACGAGCTCAACCCGGAGGTCCGCCAGTACCTGTACGCGGCGAAGAAGGCGCTGAAGGCGCATTTCCTGGCGTTTGGCTCCGAGACGAGCGCGTTCGAGCGCGAGTGGGCAGACCGGATCGCCGCCTTCTCGGTTGACGAGCGCAAGGCGCTGCTCGCGCTCGTCAAGAAGTCGCTTCGGACGCGGTGACGTGCGGGTTCGCCCGAAAACTGCTATACTATTGTCACTTAAGGAAGGAACTCGTTCGATATGAAGAAGAAGAACGCTCTTGTCGCCGTTGGCCTCGGCATCGTCGCGGCCGTCCTTTACTTTGCCTCGCTCGCGGGATACGCCTATCCGGGCGACAGCGCGCGGCTGATGGCCCTCTGGCGGGGGCTGGACGCCGGCGCGTGCGAGTATCCGCTCTTCGCGGCGTTCGCGAAGCTCTTCGGCGGCGGGAACGCGGTCGCGCCCGTCTGCGGCGCCTTCGCCGTCGCGGCCCTCTTCGCGCTCGTCTCGGCGTTCGTCGCCGCGCGCATCCGGTCGGACGAGGCCCTGCCGCAGAAGGGCGCGCTCGCGCGTCTCGCGGGCGTGGTCGCTGCCGTCGTCTTCCTGCTGACGCCGTCCGTGCGGAGCGCGGCGACGCATCTGGAGCCGCGCCTCTTCGACTTCGCCTGGGCGCTGCTGACGCTCCTTGCCGCCGTGCCGTTCTTCTTCGCCCGGAAGGGCGCCGTCTGGGGGTTGGCGCCGCTCATGGGCGTCCTCTGCGGCCTCGCGTTCTGCGATTCGGCGCTTGTCCTCGCGTTCCTGCCGCTTCACCTGGCGGCGCTTGTCTGCGCGGCGCTCCGGCAAGGCCGCAAGCCGTATCTCGCGCTTTTCCTCTTCCTGTTCGTCGGGCTGGCGACGGCGCTCCTGTCCGTCGGCTGGTTCGGCCTTGACCTCACGGACCACCTCGGCGCGCTGGCGCGCGAGGCGAAGGCGTGGTGCAAGACGCCGGGCTGGCTCTTCGTCGCGCTCTTCGCGACGCTGCCGTTCGCGGCGGCGCTCTTCTCGAGCGCGAAGGCGTTTGACGAGAAGCCGGGGCTCGTGCAGTGGCTCTTCCACGCGGCCCTCACGTTCGCGGCGATCCTCGCGGTCGCGACGCCGCTGTCGCCGTCCGCGCTGATGGAGCCCTACGGCATCCTTCCCGTCGCCTCCAGCGCGTTCGCGGCGTGCGTCGCGGGCTACCTCGTCGCGTTCTGGTGGCAGCGCCGCCGCGCCGTCGTCGCGCTCGTCGCGGGCGGCGTCCTCGCGTTCGTCCTCGTCGTCTCGTGCCTCTGGAACCTCTTTGCGTTCGACGGCGACCGTGGCGCGTTTGCGGATGCCGTTGCGCGCAAGGTGATCGCAGACCTCGGCGACCGCACGTGGCTCGTCACGGACGGCGTGCTCGACGACCACCTGCGGCTCGTCGCGGCCGAGGCGGGGCGTCCGCTCCATCTCGTCTCGCTCGTGCGTGACACGGACAAGGACTACCTGGAGCGCCTCGGCGAACTCGTCGAGAAGGAGGGCGTCGGCGGCGCGAAGAACGCCGAGCTGCGCGTCACGCTCACGCTGGGCGTCCTGCCGTTCCTCCAGGACTGGTTCGCCGCCGATCCGTCCGTCGCGAAGTCCGTCGCGATCTGGGGGGCGCCCGACCTCTGGTTCGCGGCGAACCTCTCGCCCGTCCCGGAGTTCCTGTTCTTCGGCGCGGACGAGTCGCGCGTCCCGGACTGGTCGGCGTGGAAGGCGTTCGACACGATTCTTGAGGCGCCGAAGGGCTGGGGCAGCTACCATGCCGGCAAGGTGGCGAACCCCGTGGATCGTCTGCGCCTGGCGCTCCGCCGCCACCTCGGCTTCGTCGCGAACAACCGTGGCGTCTGGCTGCAGGACAAGCACCGCGACGACGACGCCTGGAAGATGTACGAGCTCGTCCTCGGCGAAATCGACCGCGACAACATCTGCGCCGTCTTCAACGAGGTCGCGATGATCGGCACGAAGCATCCGGCGGCCGTCGCGAAGCAGCGCGAGCTTGAGCGCGTCCTCAAGTCGGCCGTGGACGACGCGAAGCGCCGCTACGTCCTCTGGCGCCTCGGCACCTACTACGGCTACATCCGCAACCCCGACGTGTTCGTCCGCCTCGGCCACGCCTGGGCGCGCTCGGGGCGTCCCGGCGACGCGCTCTCGCAGATTCGCCGCGCGATCGACTTCGTGCCGACGGACAAGCGGTCGACGCTCCTCAACATGATGGCCGCGCTCTACGCGAACGAGAACGACCAGAAGAAGTCGCGCCGGATCTACGAGGACGTCCTCGCGAAGAATGAGCGCGACCATGACGCGCTCCTCGGCCTCATGCGGCTGGAGCTGATGGACGGGAACAGCGCGAAGGCGCTCGACTACCTGGAGCGCGCGGCGGCGGTCGCGGGCGACGGCCCGCGCGCAGACCTCGAGCGCGCGATGGTCGCGATGATGAAGGGCGACCTCCCGGCGGCGGCGGCGCAGGTGCAGAAGGCTCTCGACAAGGACGGCAAGAGCCTGCAGGCGTGGTCGCTCCTCGCGGCCGTGACGATGCAGCAGATCGACGCGGCGAAGGATCCGAAGGAGAAGGCCGCGCTCGAGAAGAAGCTCAACGACGCGATCCTGCCGGCGATGGAGAAGCAGGCGACGGACGCCAACGACTACCACGTGCAGACGACGAGGGGCTTTGCGCTCCTCAAGAAGGGCGAGGCGGGCCAGAAGGCCGCGCGCGATGCCTTCGCCGCCGCCGCGAAGGCGCGTCCCGACGTCGCCGCGACGCAGGATCTCGTCCTTGGGCTCGACATCTCGCTCGACGACAAGGAGAACGCCGAGCAGCACGCGCGCGAAGTGCTGCGGCGGAACCGCAACGCGCCGCTCGCGAACTACGTCATGGGTTCGCTCGCGCTCGGACGCGGCAAGATCGCCGAGGCGGAGACGTTCCTGCGCAAGGCCGCGAACGCGCCGCAGCCGGTCGCGCTCGCGCTGAACGACCTGGCGGAAGTCCTGCGCCGGACGGATCGGCTTGCGGAGGCCGAGACGTTTGCGCGCAAGGCCGTCGCCGCCGCGCCGGGGCTGTACGTCGCCTGGGAGACGCTGGGCTCGGTCCTGATGGACCAGAACCGCGACTTCGCCGAGGCCGAGTCGTGCATCCGCAAGGCGTGCGAGCTCTCGAAGGGCAAGAACGGCCGCGAGGCCGACGTCCGCATGCTCGTCTCGCTCGCGCGCGTCCAGCTGAAGGCCGGCGACAAGCAGCACGCGAAGGTGACGATCCGCAAGATCCAGTCGCGCATCGGCGAACTCTCCGAGTTCGAGCGCCGCGAATTCGAGGAAGTGAAGAAAGGTGTTCGCTAACCTCCTTCTCGCGACGGCCTTCCAGGTCCTGCCGTTCTACGAGCAGCGGCCCGCGCAGGATTTCTACGCCCTGCGTCCGTTCTGGTCGCGGGAGGCGGAGACGACGGACGTCCTTTGGCCCGTCTTCACCGCGCACCGCGACTGGTGGCGCTTCTGCTTCTTCACGCACTACCAGTCCAACGCCGACGGCGGCTACCAGTTCGAGGTGATGCCGATCTGGTGGAACGGACGCGAGAGAGAAGGGACGTCTTATTGGGGGTTGTTTCCGATTTGGGGGCGGCATCCGCACATCCTCACGCTGTACGACTGGGAGTTCTGCCTTTGGCCTGTCTGGATGCGCTACCGCATGCCGCGTCCGAAGGACAAGGCGTGGATGACGACGAACGCCGTCCTCTTTCCGCTTTTCCACTGGCGCGACGACGGCTCCTGGGGCTTCTGGCCGTTCTACGTGACGAGCCACAACCGAGCGGACGACCACACGACCGTCCTGTGGCCGCTCTGGAACTGGAAGACCTCGTTCGCTGACCGCGACACGGGCGGGGCGGGGACGAGCTGGATGTTCTGGCCGCTTGTGGGGCGCGTCGATCGGGAACGCGAGCGCCAGTGGCTTTTCCTGCCGCCGCTCTTCTCGTATGCGGAGACGCCGGACGGCTGGCGTGGGCGCTACCCGTGGCCGTTCGTCGAGATTGAGCGGCTGAAGCGGCGGTCGCGCACGAGCGTCTTCCCGCTTTACGAGCACATCGACAACTTCCGCTATCTCGACGGCGCGAAGGAGGATGAGATCACGCGCTTCGGCTGGCGGCTCGTGGAACTGCTGCCGGACGAGACGCGCGTTTTCCCGTTCTGGGTGAGCCGGCCTGACGACACGTATTTCCGCCTCTGGCCGTTCTGGGAGTCGGCCGTGGACGCGCAGGGCGTCCGCTACGGACGTTTCCTGTCGCTCTTCCCGATCCGCTGGGTGCCGGCGGTTGACCGCAACTGGTCAAAGTTCTGGACGCTCTACGAGCGCGTCACGCGGCGGAACGTGACGGAACACGCGCTTTTCTGGGGCCTCGTCCGCTGGACGACGGCCGCACAACCTCACTGACAAACGAAGCAGAAGCAAAGGACAACGCAATGGACCTCAAGGAAGCCACGAACCGCATCGCCGCGCAGGGCGAACTCGTCACGAAGATCCGCGAAGAAGTCGCGAAGGTAATCGTCGGGCAGGAGAAGCTCGTCGACCGTCTCATCCTCGCGATGACGACGGGCGGGCACATTCTCCTGGAGGGCGTCCCCGGCCTCGCCAAGACGCTTTCGGTGAACACGCTCGCGAAGGCGCTCGGCCTCGAATTCAAGCGCATCTCGTTCACGCCGGACCTCCTGCCGGCCGACGTCGTCGGCACGCTCGTCTATTCGCCGAAGACGGGCGAGTTCACGCCGAAGAAGGGCCCGGTCTTCACGAACCTGCTGTTGGCGGACGAGATCAACCGCGCGCCGGCGAAGGTGCAGTCCGCGCTGCTCGAGTCGATGCAGGAGAAGCAGGTCACGATCGGCGACGAGACGTATCGGCTGCCGCAGCCGTTCCTCGTCCTCGCGACGCAGAACCCGATCGAACAGGAGGGGACGTATCCGCTGCCGGAGGCGCAGGTCGACCGCTTCATGTTCAAATGCCTCGTCGAGACGCCGTCGAAGGCGGACGAGCGGCGCATCATGCAGCGCTTCGCCGAGAGCGCGGCGACGCCCGAGGCGAAGGCGGTCTGCACGCCGGAGGACGTCGCGACGCTGCGCGCGACGCTGAAGGAGGTCTACTGCGACGAGAAGGTCGGCGACTACATCCTCGACATCGTCTTCAAGACGCGCGAGGCGAACGCGATGATCCAGAACGGGGCCTCGCCGCGCGCGACGCTCGCGCTCAACCTCGCCGCGCGCGGCAACGCGCTCCTGCACGGCCGCGCCTATGCGACGCCGCAGGACGTGAAGGAAGTCGTGCACGACGTCCTCCGCCACCGCATTCTCCTCACCTACGAAGCCGAGGCCGAGGGCGTGACGTCCGACAAGGTCATCGACAAGATCCTGAGCGAAGTCCCCGTGCCGTAAGCGTGCGTACGGGAGCACATATGATCAAATTCCAGTTTTTCCCGCGTTCGCGTGGCCGTGACGAGCGAATGAAAACGATTGTCGAGGTCTTCAGAAATGCAATTTAGAGTGGGAGAACGGGCGAAAGAGAACGAAATCATACCGAATGGCACTTCGAGATCTGTTCGATGGTATAGATTCTGCACTGGAATTCATGCCAGTCCAAAAAGAGTATGGCAATCGATTCCGTGCGATTGTGCAGGGAGTGGGTTTTACGAGAGTTTTGAAAGACGGAGGAGGATAAGGATGAAAAAACCATTTGACACGTTGGTGGGGCCGGGCGGCGTCTGGAAGGACGAGGGCGCGGCGGACGAGGAGGAGACGGACGCCGTCGAGCTGACGGCGCGCGAGGACTTTGCGCTTCGGTGCCTGAATGCGGCGGCGAACCTCTATGGCGTCGTCACGATGGACGAGTTCGTCTCGCTCTACAACGGCTACGCGAAGAGCCACGCCGCGCCGGTCTCCGCCCCGATGACGGTCTCTGAACTCGATGGCCTTGTCGATCGGCTGTTCGCGTTGCTGGATTCAGAACCCCTGTCGATGGAGGAGTGCCTGGACAGGCCGGAGATCTGGTTCACGACCTGGCAGCTGAAGGCCGGCGAGCCGCGGCTCATCGTCTACAGCGATTTGACGGCGTTCGAGGACGGGGACAACCGTCCCGCCACGGAGAAGAATCGGGAGATCGCCGAGCGGATCCGGGACACGCTGGCCGACTTCCGAAAGCTTGAGCTGGCGGTCTTGCCGGAAGACGTCTTCCTCAACTACGACGAGCCGCTCTTTGCCGAAGACACGAAGGCAAGCCTCGCGTTCATCAAGTTCATCCGCAAGGAGTACGGCCTCGATAAGGAAGAGGCGGAGCTTGACACGCTCGACATCCAGGCCGACCTGCGCGTCAACGGCGCGACGATTGCGACGGCGCTTAAGTACATCCGTCACAACTGCGAGTGGGGGCCGTCCGACCACGCCTCCTTCGGCCGTCTCATGGGCGCCGTCGCCGCGCTGGTGGACGAGACCCGCACGTGGGATGCGCGCGGCCGGACGTGGACGGAACTGCATGAACTTGGCCTTGACGCGGATCGCGCGCCGGAGGAATTGGACGACATCTTCGACCTGGAGGGTCGCGGCGCGCCCGACGGCGAGGCGGACGACTGGCATGACGATGCGGAGGATGACGACGACCTCATCTACCCGGAGGACGTCCCGTATTCGGTCTACAACGGCCCGATCGACTTCAAGTTCGTCAAGGATCCCGCGTGGCGCGACGAGAAGGTCTTCCGCTATGATGTCGTTCGGCAGGTCACGATGGATTTCATCCGTCACCACGTCATCCGGGAACTGACGCCGGAGGCGCGGAAGAAGGCGGCCGTGCGGCTGGGCTTCCTGAAGCCGGAGGATGGTCTTGAATCACTTGACAAGACGCTGGACTGCGTGGCTGGCGACTTCGCGTGCATGATGGACGACCAGGACGGCGGGCCGGCGTTCCGGCGCGTGCAGGCGAGCAAGAAGGACGAGTGGGGCGAGATAGACGCGCGCGCGGCGAGCTATTACGCGAACTACCGCTACACGTGGCTTGAGATCCAGGCGGTGAAGGCGGGCGTCGGCGTGAAGTGCCGCGACCTCCTGACGGGCGAGGACCTGTTCCTCATGGAGCGGAGCCTGAGCCTGGGCGACGTGAAGGGCATGACGATCTGCGTCGGCATCGCGCCGATGGAGGACGTCTACATCGCGCTGGGCGTCTTCGCGCCGGCCCGCTTCGAGAATCCGGCGACGATCCTCAAGATCGTGCTGACGCACTTGGGCCTGTCGGCGGAACGCCCGATCCGGCTGGGCTTGCCCGACCAGGCGGCGTTCGCCGCCGAGACGATCCGCCGCATCCACGCGAACGGCAATTTTGACTCCGTCCTTCTGGGGCGCGGGGAAGGCGTTTGAGATGACGGACGTAAAAGAGCTGATGGCGAAGGTGGGAAAAATCCGGATCCTCACGAACCGGTTGCTCGACGACCAGCTGGCGGGCGACTACCATTCCACCTTCAAGGGCCAGGGCGTCGAGTTCGACGAGGTGCGGCCTTATCAGGTCGGCGACGACGTGCGCACGATCGACTGGAACGTGACGGCGAAGACGGGCGTGCCGTACATCAAGCGCTTCGCCGAAGAGCGCGAGCTGACGATTCTCTTCCTCGTGGACGTCTCCGGCTCGCAGGGCTACGGCAGCGTCCGCCGCTCGAAGATGGAGCTCGCCGCCGAGGTGACGGCGCTTCTGGCGTTGACGGCAATCCGCAACCAGGACAAGATTGGGCTCATTCTCTTTTCCGACAAGATCGTCAAGTACATTCCGCCGCGCAAGGGGCGCGACGCGGTCATGCGGCTCGTGCGCGAGGTGCTGGCCGCCGAGGACGATGCGCAGGGCGGAACGGACATCGCGGGCGCGCTCAAGTTCCTGAATGGCGTCCAGAAGCGCCGCGCCGTCGTTTTCTTGGTGAGCGACTTCTTGCTTTCTTCTGGGACGGACTGGACGGCAGGGACGAACGGGACGAAAAGACCCGAAGACGAGACGGGAAGTGCTAAAAACGGAGCGGGAAGCGCTGAAAGACTGCTTCGTGCAACGGCGCGGCACCACGATCTCATCGGCGTGCCTGTGAGCGATCCGGCGGAGCGCGCATTGCCGGACGTCGGGCTGGTTGAGCTCGAGGACCCCGAGACGGGCGAGCTTGTCCTTGTCGATACGTCGAGTGCGGCGGTGCGGCGCGCGTTCGCGGCACGGGCCGAGGCCGAGGGGGAGGTGCTGCGCAAGTTCTTTCTCAAGACGGGCATCGAGACGCTGCCGGTCGCGACCGACCGCCCCTACATTGACGCGGTGCGCGCGCTCTTCCGCCGCCGTGCGCGGAAGGGAACGCTGACCCGGATGGCGTGCGCGCTTCTCGGTTTTGCGCTGGCGGCATGTCCCTCCCTTTTGTCGGCGGCGACGATGGACGTCTCCGTCACGCTGAAGCCGGGATGGAACGCCGTCTACGTGCCGGTCGCGCCGGCGGGTTCGGCGGATGAGACGTTTGCCGACTGGCCTGTGCCGTCCGTCTCGCTCTACCGCGCGCAGGCGTTCGCCGAGACGCGCGCGACGACGGGCGGCGTGACGGGCGAGTCCGTCACGCGCGCGCCGTTCCTGGCCTGGACGCGCGAAGCCCCGGCGGCCGCATCGCTCACGGCGCTGACGGGCGACATGGTGCTTGTCTGCTGCAACACGGGGGCGACGGCCTATGTGGCGCAGCTGCGCGGCACGCCGTCCGCGCCGCGCGTCGCGTGGCACAAGTCGACGAACGCGGGCGACACGCTCAACTACGTCGGCATCGGCATGAACCCCGGCGCGAAGGTGAAGGCCTCGGCGTGGTTCGCGGGATGTCCCGCCGTGAGGGGCGGCACGTTCTACAAGCTGTCCGGGGCGGAAGACAAGCCGACGGTCTCGTCGCTCGCGGGGTTCGGGGCGACGGCGTCCGCCTGGGTGACGGATGGACTGGCCGTCCTCGTGCCGGGCGCGTCGGTCTCGGACTGGTCGGGGCCTCTCCATGTGACGCCGCGCGTCGGCATCGACTTCGGCGACGCGCGCACGATGGACGAGCTGGACATCCGCAACGATGGCGCGGCGGAGAAGACGGTTGAGCTTTCGCTCGTGCCGTCCACGGACGGCGCGGCGCCGCCGCCGCTTCTCGTGCGTGACGCGGCGGCGGCGCTCGTGAACCCCGACTGGCAGGCGCTTGTGGTCAATGGCGCGTCGCTGACGAGGACGCTCGCGACGGGCGAGACGTGGCGGGTCGCCGTCGCGCTCGATCGCACGGCGTTCGCGGGGACGGGCGCGACGCGCGGCGCGATTCTGCGCGTCGCCGAGGTCGGCGGAACGGAGATGCGCGCGCACGTGCCGGTGTCGGCGCAGGAGACGCCGGACGTCTCCGCCTGGCCGCAGGGGCTTTGGGCAATCGACCTCGAGCTCGATAAGGTTTCGCGCTATGTGACGGATGACACGCGCGTCGAGGGCGTGAAGGCGGGCGGCAAGATGAAGCTGCGGGTCTACGCGCACGTCGCGGCGGACGGCGCGACGCATCTCCTTTCCCGCGTCACGGTCGCGGGGACGAAGAAGACGGACGGGACGATCTCGCGGACGGCCTACGGGCCGCAGGCGACGTTGCCGACGGGGTTGGACTACGCGCGGCGGCTCACGTCGGCCGCGCTACCGGTCGATCTCGCGGCGCTGGCGCCGACGGGCGGGGCGACTTGGGGGCAGAAGCAGACGTTTGATTACCGCATTGGCGCGTCGAGTCCGTCGAACCCGTTTCGGCATCCGCTGCATCCGATGTTCGACGGAAAGGACGCGAACTTCGAGCCCTTGCCGTATGATGGCGACGACTTCGCGAACTACGCGAACGCGGTGAAGCCCGAGCTTTTCTCGCTGGGCGGGCAGGTCGTGCTGGAGCCGGACGCGGCGACGGGCACGGCCTGGTCGCCGCAGGAGACGGTGACGGGCGCATGCGACTGGATCTACACGGGGCTGATGCGGCAGGGTTCGGTCAAGGCCTCGGGCCGCTTCACGGCCCAGCGCGTCATCGCGGGAATTGAGCTGGGGCGCTAGCGCGCGCAATTAGAGATTTCTAAAACCCATAATTTCTAAACCCCATTAAGAGAACTTAAAAAGGAGATCAGAAAAAAATGAAACTTAACGCCCCCTTCAAGTCGGTTTTGTCGCGTTCGTCCCGTTCGTCGCGTGTGTCCCGTCCTCTCTCTCCAACCGCCCGTCCTCTCTCTCCAACCCTCCGCGCCATTCTCGCGGCCCTGTGCGCGGCTGTTTCGCTGGCGGCGTCGGCCGTGCCCGTCTCCGTCGCCTATCAGGGCGTTCTGCGCGATGCCCAGGGCGGCGTGCTCGCGAATCGCCAGCAGACGATCGAGTTCCGCCTCTACTCCGAGGCCACCGGCGAAACGACCTCCGCCCTCTGGGGACGCTCGGTCGCCGTCCTTCTCGACACGAACGGCCTCTTCAACGTCTCGCTCGCGGACGGCAACGGATCCGTCCTGGAATCGACGGCCCACACGAACCTCGTCGATGCGCTCAAGGCCGCCCGCACGACCAACCTCTTCGTCGGCCTGACCGTCGTCGACAGCTCCGGCGAGATCGCGCCGCGCCAGCAGATCCTCTCCGTGCCCTACGCGACGTTTGCGCAGGACGTCGATTCCGCCTCCGGCGACTTTCGCGTCTCGGGCCGTGCGATCGTCCAGAATCTCGAAGTCTCGGACAAGGCCACGTTCAAGGGTGCGGTCGAGTTCGCGCAGGACGTCTCGGTTGACAAGAAGCTGACCGTCTCGGGTGGACTCAAGGTCGCGGCGGGCGAGGGCTACGGCACGATTCCCGTCGGCGGCATCATCATGTGGAGCGGCCGCACCGTTCCCGACGGCTGGGCGCTCTGCGACGGAAAGAACGGCACACCGAATCTGCTCAATCGGTTTGTGTTTGGTTCAACCACGGCCGAATGCGGCAGAACGGGCGGCAATTCGTCGATTACCCTGACGACCGCCCAGTTGCCGAGCCATCGCCACGAGTACTTCGGCGACGACCAGCTCGCGGGTCGCGACTGGGAGACGACGCAGGTCTCGCGCCGCATCAACAACTACGACGCCGAGAGCAAACTGAAGGGCGCCTCGAATGTCTACAAGTCTGGGGCTACAGGCGAAGGAAAGCCCGTCGACATCCTGCCGCCCTACTATCAGCTCGCGTTCATCATGCGCGTGAAGTAAAACAGCGAATCCTTCCCTGTCGCCATGAAGCGCCTGATCCTCTATCTGCTGTCTGCGTCCGCCGCCGTCCCCTGGCCGGGATGGGCGGCGGCCGAGAAGCCGTCCTATTCGCTGTCTCTCCCGACGGCGTCCGTCCTGCGCAACACGAGCGACGCGACGGCGAACGAATGGCTCGCGTCGAACCGCGCGTATGCCGTCGTCTCCTGCGCATCCGCCGCGCCGACGGTCTCGTCCGAAACGGTCGCGGGCAATCCCGTCCTGCGGCTCGACGCCTGCGAGGCGGGCTTCGCGTTCGAGCGCATCAAGCCGGAAGTCTGGCTGGGCGGAACGCTGATCGCGCCGGTCGGCGTCGATTGGACGAAGACCTACGAGGCCTACCTTGAGGCGGGCGGCGAGGCGACCGCCTTCGTCTTCGATCCGAAGGGCGAACGCATCTACGCGCAGACGGGCGGCACGCACGCCTTCACGTGGGTGCTGTCGGACGGCACGCGGCAGACGCGCAACTACGTCATCTCGTCCGTCTGCGAAGGGCGTCCCTACCGGATGTTCTGGACGGACGCTCCGTACAATGCGCCGCCCGTCAACATGAGCGGACGCTACATCCGCCTCTTCGGTCCGGACGAGATTGTCAAGCCCGTCTACGGCACGCAGGTCGTGGACCAGAACGGCCAGCGCATTACGAACTCGAACGTGATCGTCAGCGGCGTCTTCCTGGACTCGTCTTCCGCGTGCCTCTACGCGCGCGGCAAGGTCGCGGGCCAGTTCCTCGTCGCGTTCTACGATTCGGGCTCCTACGAGACGCTTCAGCGCCTGCAGGTCGTCGAGGTCGGCGAGCCGGGCGTCAACTACATGAAGGGCTACATCGGCGAAAAGATCGAGCCGTACGGCACGGGCTACGACACGACGGGGCTCTACCCGTCGCCCGTCACGCTCGGTGCGGACGCGAACGACACGTCGGGCACCTACTACTACCAGCACAAGGGGGCTTACTCCTACAGCCCCAAGAACAACTGGGTCTATCCGCTGCGGACGACCGAGGGCGAGGCCTGGCGGCTGGACGTCTACTGGATGGAGACGGACGCGCACGGCATCAGCTGGCCGTTCGAGCGCTGCAACTACGCCTGCTCGTGGCCCACGAACCGCGCCGCGACGCTCATCGCGGGCGCGCCCGTGAAGATTCCGGACGGGTATGGCGTCACGCTCGGGTCGTTCCAGGAGCCGGAGGGTCACGCGCGCGCGCCGGAGGGCGACATCTTCAAGACGCAGGGCGCGGGCTTCTCGCTCCTCAAGGTCAGCGGACAGGACAACATCTGGTTCATCCCCGTGCGGTCGATCGCGCGCACGGACACGAACTTCTTCACGCTCGCCGAGAGCGAGTGGTTCGTCGGCGACGAGCTGCGGCCGCGCAGCGGCTCCGTGCGCGGCACGGCGGGCGGCTATGCGCCCGTCATCGACACGACGGTGCCGGGTCTCCTGAACCTCGCCGAGTCGGGCGACAACTACAACCCGAATCTCTACTACGACTGGACGGCGACGTCGAACGACCTCGCGTCCGTCATCTACGCGGTCAACACCGTCCCGGCCGCCGCGAAGCCGCTGGAGGTCTGGTGGTCGTCGACCGTCCAGCAGGAGGGGATGGGCACGCCGATCGCGTTCCCGTCGCTCGTGCAGCGCTACCGCATCGCGTGGCCTGCCGCCGACCAGGTGCCGCAGATCGTTCTCGCCTCCCAGCAGGGCGGCGCCGGAACGACGCGCTACGAGACGGGCGCCTGCGCCTACCTCGACAACGCGGAGGCGACGCTCGCGCTGCCGGACGCCTACGCCTTCCACGCGACGGGCGGCGCGATCTCGTTCTGGGCGTGTGCGGAGGCGATGTCCGACTCCGGCCAGGTCCTCGCGCTCGGCACGGCCGACGACGCGCCGCTGACGGCGCAGGTCACGGCCGACTTCGACGCGGCCGCCGGACAGGTCGCCTATCGCCTCGCGCTCTCGGACGACGCGGGCGGACAGGCGTCCCTCGCGACGCCGGCGCTCACGACGGACGCCTGGCACAAGGTCGTCTTCTCGTTCGGCGCGTCGAACCTGACGGCGTTCGTGGACGGCGTGTGCGCCGCCTCGACGACGGTCGCGCGCGCGGCGTTCGGCGGCTTCCTCGCGGGCAACCGCCTCGGCGGCGGCACGGCCGCCGCCGGACTGGACCTTGACGACGTCGCCGTCTGGGCGCGCACGTTCGACGCGGCCGCCGCCTCGAACACGCTCCACGCCGCCCTGTCGGGCGAGGAGGACGCGCTCACGTTCGCCTTCGCGTTCGAGAACGACGACCTGGAGCCGACCTTCGGCGGGACGCCGCGCACGGCAACCGACCGCGTGTCGGGCCGGACGTTCGCGGCGACGGAGGTTTTGCGCGCGACGCCGGGCGCGCCCGTCCTCGGCACGGGCGTCTTCGCGGCGGACGCGACGCCGACCGTCTACCGCCAGCCCGACATGTCCAAGCCGGGCTACAACCCGAACGAGGAACATGCCTTCATCGCCTCCGGCGCGGGCGGCTACTACGCATGGGCGCTCCGCTGCGACCTCAATACGGCCGCGACCTCGAAGCCGTTTGTCCTCGCCGAGTACGTGGCGAATGGACGTGCGGCGATGCGCGCGTTCTCGGTTCTCCTCACGAACGAGGTCTACACGGCCCTCGCGGCAGACGTGGAGGCCGGGCACATGTTGCCGGGTCCGCACCCGATCGATCTTCTCGACACGCCGTGGTGTCCGAAGGTTCGATGGGATTCGGTGCCCAACCAGCCCTACGCGAGCGCGTTCCGAGACCGCAAGGGACAGGTCTGGGCGCGCGCGGCGGGCACGATTCCGATTCGGATGTACTACCGCAACCAGGACGGTTTCGACTATCCGAGTCTCGCGACGACCCCGGCCGTCAACGCCGAGATCCCCTGGCTGTCGGAACTCGGTCAGGAGCCGAGCGCGCATCTGCTCGAAAACCAGCCGGCCGTCTGGACCTGGCGCGTCGCGTGGCCGTCCGGCGTGCCGACGATGCGCATCGGCGAGACGCTGACGACGGCCGCGAACGGGCTGCCAGAAGTCTGGAACGCGAAGTCGATGGCCGTCGTCTGGCCGCAGGGCGAGACGGACACCGTGCGGCTCTGGGATCCGACCGTCGCGCGCGAGTCCGGCGCGGACGGCTACAAGACGGCGACGGATCTGCTGACCGACTTCGGCTTCACGGTGGATGCGGGGAACGTCACGCTCCGTGCGGGCAAGTACACGTTCAAGGACTTGCCGCCGTCCATCGGCGACCGCTTCTACGTGGACGTCAGCAAGGCGGTCAGGAACTGCGTCACGCTCGTCGGCAGGCTGGAGACGAACGCGGGCGGCTCGATCCTCTGGCCGAACGTCGGCAACCGGGCCGAGATCGATGCGCTGAAGAACCTGCCGCCGGCCGACCTGTCTGCCGCGAAGCGCGCGGCGTGGGCGGCGCTGATCGACGGCCTCGGCCTGTCCGCGCCCGTCGCGCCGACGACGGTGACGGATCCGCTCGACCCAGAGGTCGCCTACATTCCGCGCGACCACTACGCGCTCACGGCGATGGGCAAGGCGGGCTACGTCACGATCATCGAGAACGACGCGCCCGTCGGTACTGGCGTTGGCCAGCTCGGCGTGCAGGACGGGGACGCAATCTCGATGCACGTCTTCGCCGTCACGAACCGCTACTACGCCGGGCGCGTCGTCGCGCGCGAAGATCCGCTGAACCTCCTCTCGCAGAAGCTCGCGATCCTCTACACCGAATCGTTCGCCGGCGAGGCCGACGACTACGAGTTCGAGTGGAAGAAGGCGACGCCGACGGCGTCCGGCGCGATGCCGACGGACTACACGAACGCCTACGCGCGCGTCTTCTCCGATCCGGGCGAGATGCTGGGCCTCACGCGCTTCACGCTCGGCGAGCAGGGCGACACGCTCGCGAATCTCGTCAACACCTTCTACGTGATGCGCTACCGGGCCGTCGGCGGCGCGGCGAAGGAGACGATGGGCGACACGTGGAGCGACTGGTGCGGGCCGACGCTCGCCGAGGGGTGGATCCAGCGTGTCGTCAACAACGTCACGCCGTTCACCCAGCGCATGACCGACCTCTACGAGAACCGCGCCGAGACGGCCTCGTCAATGATCCAGGCCGCCGGCGGACCGTACATGGGCGACGTCGCGCTCAACCAGGACAACCTCACGTCCGTCGGGCTCATCCAGCTCTACCAGACGCTCCTCAACAAGGCGGAGTCAATGTCCATCGCCTCCGGCGCGGCGCAGGGCGTGAACGACGCGGAGGTGAACAAGCAGCTCCTGCTCGCGGTGGAGCGCCTCGCCGACCTCTACACGCTGCTCGGAAACGACGCCTATGCGGACGCTCTCAACCCGACGATCGGGTTCGGCACGACGTGGGGCGAGGCCGCGCCCGGCAGGGTGCAGATCGACTACGGCGCGGCGTCGCCGGGCCTCTTCTGCTTCGACAACCAGGTGCCGACGCTCCTCGACGAGGAGCTTGCGCTCCTCCGGGGCCGCACGGGCGCGAACAATCCGTCCGTCCAGACGGCGCCGTTCTACAACCGCCTCGTCTGGAACTTCACGCGCGGCATCACGGCGGGCGAAGTCGCCTACGCCGTGAACTACAACGTCAACTCGTCGAACGGCGACGCGACGATCGACGAGAACGACGCGGCCCTCCAGTATCCGCAGGGCCACGGTGACGCCTGGGGCCATTACCTGAGCGCCCTCACGGCCTACTACCGCCTCCTGCGCAACCCGAACTTCACGTGGCCCGTCTCGCAGTCGCAGATGCTCGTCGCGGACGCGGTCGTCGACGTCGACTACTACGACGAGGCGCGCTTCGCCGAGATCGCGAACAAGCTCGCCGTCACGGCGGCGGCCGTCGCCGACCGCACGGCCCGCAAGGCTTGGCGCGACAACGGCGGCGCGAATGGCGCGGGCTTCCTCGACGACGACACGGCGCGCAACTTCGGCTACGGCGAATGGGCGACGCGCGGCGCGATCGGCGCCGTCGCGAACTGGATGGTCGCGAACGCCATCCTGCCCGAGGCGGAGACGGCCGACGTCTGCAGCCGGCTCGTCTTCGGCCCCGAGACGCATCTCTCGAACACGAACCTGCCGCTGGCCGCGTCCGCCGACCTCGCGCACGGCTGGACGTTCGAGTTCCAGGTCGCCGCGCCGACGAACCAGGCGAACATCGGAAAGGGCGTGGTGCTGACGCTGGCCGGTGTGCCGGACGAGGACGCGCTGTCCGTCGGACGGCCTGCGACGGATGACACGGACGCGGCCGTCGGCTTCCTGCAGTTGTTTGCGACGGGCGACGGACAGGCGACGGTCACGGCCCAGAACGTCACGTACTACGTCATGCCGGAGACCAACTACGTCACGGTCGTCGAGACGAACGCAACGACGGGCGAGATCGTGACGACGCCGAACGTCGAGAAGGTCGATTACGTCGTTCGCTACGATGTCGTGCCGATCGTCGAAGGCCAGACGATCTCGTTGCCGGACGGCGCGCTTGTCGCGCTTGACCGTACGGTGTCCGGCGCGACGACGCTTCGCGTCCTCGACACGCACGGCGCATCGCGTGCGCGACTGGATCTTGGGCATCAGATCGGCGTGACGCGCCCGATGGTGCTCTTCGGCGGCGGATTCACGGGGACCATTGGCGAAATCCGTGGCTGGAGCGTGTCCAGATCGGACGCGGAACTCCACGCCGCGCGCGCCTACGTGAACCCGCGCGAGCCGACGCTGGCATTCTACACGCGCGGCACGACGTGGCGCACGACGGACGCGACGCTGGCGGACGAGACGCCGGGCGGCGACTGCCCGTGGGAAGTCGAGAGCCCGCAGTGGGCGAGGGTTGCCGAGTCGGGCCTTTCGATCGCGTTCTCGGACGATGGGCTCTTGCGCATCGACCGCACGACCGTCACCGACCTTGCGGCGATCCCGACGTCCGTCGAGGCGATTCAGCGGACGCTGGACCACTTGGACGCGGGCCTCAATCCACTGGGACTCTCCGACGCGGCGACGCCGTTCGACATCTCGTCCGCCGGTGTGGCGGAAGGGACGTCCACCCACTTCGAGCAGATTGCCGCGCGCGCCGAGACGGCGCTCGGCAACGCCGCGAAGCTTCTCGACCGCGCCCAGACGGCGGCGAACTACCGGCGGCAGATCCAGAACGCGACGTCCGACGAGGAGGAACTGGCCGAGACGAGCGAGGCCGACTACGAGTCGCAGCTCATCGCCATCTACGGCACGCCCTATTCAGGCGATATCGGGCCGGGCAAGATGTACGAGCAGGGCTACACGGGCCCCGACCTCTACCATTACATGTACATGGACCTTTCCGGCTACGGCCTCACGAGCGTCGATGACATCACGACGAAATATGTCGTCTCCTACGATGACACAAACACCAAGAAGAAGTGGTCCTACGAGTCGATGGCAGACTACGCGCAGGGAAACGGCAACCAGTCGACGAAAGACCTCGTCTACTGCGTTTCGGCGAACGGACTCATCGTCAAGCCGAGCAGCGTATCGGGATCGCGCACGACATCGGGGCGGCTCCAGCAGGCCTATTCGGACTACTTGCTCGCCTACGTGGACGCGAAGAACGCGGCCGGCACGTACACGCGGGCGACGGAGCTCCTGAAGCTCTCCTACGAGACGGTGGATACGACGCTTTCCAAATACGAGGCCGTCTACGGCATGTCTGTCACCCTGCGCGCGCTGACGGGGGTGAACATCGCAAAAGACCTGATCATGCAGAATACGATCAATGCGCTGAACCTGGTTAAGGACGTCTCCGACACGGCCTACAAGACGGCCATGAACTCGACGCCGAGCATCATCGGCGCGGGGCTCACCTGCATCTTCTCGCCGCAGTACGCGATCTCCGTGTCGCTCGGCAACGCCAATCTGGCCGTCAGCAACACCGTCGGCGGTGCCATTTTGGCCCTTGAGAGCGTCAAACTGGCAACAGATGCGGTGCTTGACGAAATGTCGAATGCGCGCGACGGGACGATTGACGATGCGAGCTGGAACGACGCGCAGAACGTGGCGTGGGACGGACTTTACGATGCCGTCATGGAAGTCCGCTCGGCGGCGACCGGTCTCCAGACGGCTGTGGCGAAGATGAATTCGCTCGTCGCGGCGTTCGACACGCTCGTCGCGGAGGGCGACCGGCTGCAGTCGGCGCGCGAAGCCGAACGGGCGAAGCGCGTGAACCGCATCGTGAAACTCCGCTACAACGACATGCTCTTCCGCCGCGTCGAGGACGCCGCGCTGTCGCGCTATGCGACGGCGTTCGACTTCGCCCAGCGGCAGACCTTCCTCGCGGCGCAGGCCTACGACTACGAGACGGCCCAGCTTTCGTCCGGCGCCGAGGCGGGCGACGCCTTCAAGGCCGAGATCGTCGGTGCGCGGGCTCTCGGCACGTTCGGATCGGACGGCAAGCCGCAGCTGGGACAGGGCTACGGCGACGCGGGGCTTTCCGACATCCTGGCGCGGATGCAGACGAACTACCAGGTCCTGAAGCCGCGTCTCGGCATCAACAACCCGGAATCGAACGCGACATGGTTCTCGCTCCGCCACGGCCTCTTTCGCATTGACCGTTCCGACGCGGGGCTCGCGGACTGGCAGAAGGAACTGGAGAAGCATCTGGTGGACGATTTGCGGGACGTCTCCGAGTACGCGCGCTACTGCCAGCCACTTGCGGCGACAGGCGGCCTTGCCGTGCGCGAGCCCGCGCTCGTCATTCCGTTCGAGACGACGATCGACTTCGGCAAAAACCTCTTCGGACGCGACCTCGTCGCGGGAGACACGGCACTCGACTCATCGTACTTCGCGACGAAGATCCGGTCGGCTGGCGTGCGGTTCGTCGGCTACAATGCGCCGCTTGTCACGGGCGCGCCCTCCGCGCTCGCGGCGACGCCGGTCGTCTACCTCGTGCCGGTCGGGACAGACCGGATGCGCGTGCCGGGCGACTTGACGGGGCTCGTCCTTGACCGGCCCGTCGTCGATCAGGTGATTCCCGTGCCGTATGCGATTGGCTCGACGGCCCTTGATTCCGTGGACTTCTCGGCGCTTGCCTGCGGTTTTGCGGGCGTTGGCGAGCCGGGCGCGCGGATCCGCCGCTTCCCGTCGTTCCGGGCGATGACAGGCTCGGCGGACGACGCCGACCGCGCGAACACGCGGCTGATCGGGCGCTCGGCGTGGAACACGCGGTGGGTTCTCATCATCCCGGCGGGACAGCTGCTCGGCGGCTCGGCGGAGAATCGCCAGACGGCGCTCGACGTCTTCATCCACGGCGCGGACACCGACCACGACGGACAGATCGACGTCTCGCCCGTCACGGACATCGTGCTGGGCCTCAAGACCTATTCGCACGCCGGGAACTGACGAAAGGAGATTTGCTCAGATGGAAGTCTCGGAAGCGTTTTCGCTGATCTCCCGTGCCATTGACACGGGACATGCGGCGCATGGCTATCTCATTGTCGGCGACGTGCGCGGGAACGGCGCGGAGCTTGTTCGCCGCATTCTCCTCAAGCTCTTCCCGAACGAGACGGCGCAGGTCGAGAACGGCTCGCACCCCGACATCGCCTGCCTAGAGCCGGAAGGCAAGGCGCGCATCATCTCCGTCGAGGCGATGCGCGGAAAGATCGTCGGGCCGATGTCCCTGGCGGCGTTCTCGGGCGGCTGGAAGGTCGGCGTCATCCTGGGCGCGGACCGGCTTCGCCCCGAATCGGCGAACGCCTTCCTGAAGTCCCTGGAGGAGCCGACGCCGCAGACGCTGTACCTTCTGCTCACGGATCAGCCGGACGGCATCCTGCCGACGATCGTCTCGCGGTCGCAGCGCATCGACCTGCCGTTGCCGCCCGGCATTCTGGCGGGCGAAGCCTATGAGCGGGTCGCGACGGCCTTTGCCGCGAAGGACGCGGTGGCGCTCGCGGCCGTCCTGAAGGAGCTGAAGGAGGAGGCCGACGACGCGGACGTCCCGCTCGTCCGCAAGGCGTTCTACCGTACGCTCATGAGCTTTGCGCGGCAGATGATGGTCGCGGGGAAGCTGCCGCGCCACCTGGCGTTCCGCAACGTCGAGGCGGTCGAGGACGCCTATCGCCAGAGCGATCGCGCCAACATGGGCGATGACATGGTCCTCTCCTTCCTCCTCGACCGCATCTCGTTCCCGCCGTCCGCGACATGACGCGGGGTCGGGGGGACTGCGCCTCGGCACGTCCGACCGCGCATTCGCCCGCACCCGATGATTTTATGGTATACTACACATCTCACACGCCCTGCCGGGGTGGCACAGTGGTTGACTGCGCCTGATTTGTAATCAGGATCCGCAAGGACGCGTCGGTTCGAATCCGACCCTCGGCTCCAACGTCAGACGGCGGCGAGGAGTTCCGCGAGCTTGCGCGCGGGGCTCTGGCCCTTGAGGTCGATGACCTTGGCGATGTCCCGTCCGCCTGCCTTGTAGAAGACGGCGCGCGTGCCCTTGACGTCGATGTGCTCGTAGCCCGCGTTGGCGCAGAGGACGCGAAGGCGCGCGATGCGGACGTACTCCTCGGCCTCGGGCGGCAGCGGCCCGAAACGGTCTTTCATCTCGGCGGCGAGCGCGCGCACGACGCGCATGTCCTGCGCCTCGGCGAAGCGCTTGAGGAACGAGAGCCGCTGCACGTCCTCCTCGATGTAGTCGTAGGGTAGGCGCGGATTCGCGAAGTCGAGGTTGAGCTTCACATCGACGATCGCCTTCACCTTCTCGCCCTTCAGCTGCGTGATCGTGCGCTGGAGAAGCTGGCAGTAGAGTCCGAAGCCGATGGCGGCGATGTGGCCCGACTGCTGCGAGCCGAGCAGGTTGCCCGCGCCGCGCAGCTCGAGATCGCGCACGGCGAGGTTGAAGCCGCTGCCGAGGCCGCCGTGGCGCTTGAGGGCCGTCAGGCGCTCGCGCGCGTCCGCGTCGATGTCGCCGGACGGCGGCAGCAGGAAGTAGGCGTAGCCCTGGCGCGCGGCGCGCCCGACGCGGCCGCGCAGCTGGTAGAGGTCGGCCATGCCGAACGTGTCCGCCCGGTCGATGAGGATCGTGTTCGCGCGCGGAATGTCGATGCCGGACTCGATGATCGTCGTCGCGAGGAGGATGTCGTAGGCGCCGCGCTCGAAGTCGCGCATCTTCTTCGCGAGCGCGGCCGTGTCCATCTGCCCGTGCGCGACGACGAGCCGCGCCTGGGGGCAGAGGGCCTTCAGCCGCCGCTCGACCTTGCCGATCGTCTGCACGCGGTTGTGGAGGAAGTAGACCTGTCCGCCGCGTCCGATTTCGGCTTCGATGGCCGCGCGGACGGTCTCGTCCGCGTCGCGCGCGATGCGCGTCTCGACGGCGACGCGCGCGCGCGGCGGCGTGCGCAGGAGCGAGAGGTCGCGTGCGCCCGTCATCGAGAGATAGAGCGTGCGCGGAATCGGCGTCGCCGAGAGCGTGAGGATGTCGGCCGTCGCGCGCAGATTCTTGAGGAACTCCTTGTGGCGCACGCCGAAGCGCTGCTCCTCGTCGATGATGATGAGTCCGAGGTCGTGGAAGCAGATGTGCGAGGAGAGGATCGCGTGCGTGCCGATGACGATGTCGCACGCGCCGGTCGCCAGCCGCTGGAACGTCCCCTTGTGCGTGCCGGACGTCTGGAAGCGCGAGACGGACTCGATGCGGATGGGCGTGCCGTCGAAGCGCGAGGTGAACGTCTCGAAGTGCTGTTCGGCAAGGACGGTCGTTGGCGCGAGGACGGCGACCTGCTTGCCGTTCATCGCGGCGACGAAGGCCGCGCGCATGGCGACTTCCGTCTTGCCGTAGCCCGCGTCGCCGCAGATGAGGCGGTCCATCGGCTTGTGCGCGGCGAGGTCGGCGTCGATGGCGGCGATGGCGGCGGCCTGGTCGTCCGTCTCCTCGTAGGGGAACGCCGCGTCGAAGGCGTCGCGGCCGTCGCAGTGGACGTCGTAGGCGAAGCCGGGCGCCGTCTCGCGTTTCGCCTGCGTCTCCAGGAGGGCGGCGGCGAGGTCGGTGACGGCCTTTTGCGCGTCTTTCTTGTCCTTCTCCCAGCGCTTGCCGTCGAGGCGGTGCAGATGCACGGCCTCGCCCTTGACTCCGACGTAGCGCGAAAGGAGGTGCGCGTGCGCGGCGGGCACGTGCAGCTTCGCGCCATCGGCGTACTCGATCGTGAAGACTTCGTTTCGCTTGCCGGCGACGAGGATCTCCGACGAGCCGATGTAGCGTCCGACGCCGTAGTCGACGTGGACGACGTATTCGCCGGGCTCGAGGTCGTCGAAGTCGTTGAGGCGCGGCCCGGCGTTGACGGCGGCGTTCGTGTGGACGTGCGCTTTCCGCTTCGTGAAGACGCGGTCGGCTTTCGTGACGACGACGAGGTTGCCGATCTCGAAGCCGCCGGACAGGTCATCGAGGCGGACGATGGTCGCGCCGCGTCGTTCGGCGGCGGCGAGATGCTGGTCGAGCCGCTTGCGCGCGGCGTCGAAGAGCTCGGGGTGGTGCGCCTCGTCCGCGCCGAGTTCAGCAAAGCCGGGAAGGGGGGCTGTCGCAAAGTTGTAGGTCGCCACGCCCGCCGGCGGCGGATCGCCAGAGAAAATAATCGAATGGCCGCCCTTCCCTTTCAGCAATGGCCCGAGGGCATATTCGTTGTGTTCCAGCGCGAGAATCACCGCCCCCGGCGGCAGGAAATCAAGGAGCGTTGCCCCCTCCGCACTTGCTCCTTGCTTCTTACTCCTTGTTCCTTCTTCTTCTCCACCTTCACCTCCAACTCCGACTCCATCTCCACCTTCTTCTCCTCGGATTGGCAGAAATTCCGCCTCGTGGACGCGGGCGATGGAGAGCTGTGTCGCGGGATTGAAGGTGCGCAGGCTTTCGAGGTCATCGCCGAAGAACTCGGCGCGCACGGGGAATTCGTCGCCGGGGCTCCAGACGTCGACAATGCCGCCGCGCACGGAGAAATCGCCCTCCTGTTCGACCTGCGGTGTCCGCGTGTAGCCGATTTCGGCGAGTTTCTCGGCGAGTTCCGTCAATTTCAGCGCAACAAAAGACGAACCGTCCGCACTTATTCCTTCCTCCTGGCTCCTTTCTCCTTTCTCTTTCACAGCCACTCGGACGCTGGGGACAGGCCCCGGAGGCACGGGGGTGGCGAGGGCGGGGAAGGCGGCGACGATGACGCAGGGATAGGGGGACAGGCCCCAGGCCTTGAGCGCGGCAAGCGTCTTGAGCCGCTGTCCGAGCGCGCCCTTGTCATTGTCGAAAAGCGGCGGAAATTCGAGAATTCGAGTTTTTTTCCTTGCTCCTTCTTCTCCTTTCTCCTTTCTCCTTACTCTTTCTTCAGCTTCGGCTTCAGCTTCAAGCTGAAGCAGGAGTCGAAGGTCGTCGGCGAGGCGGTCGGCTTCGGGCAGTCCGGGCGTGAGCGCGAGGACGAGGCGGTTGGGGCCGGCGAGCGACAGGGCCAGAAAGGCATCGGCCGATCCCGTCAGAGAGGGAATGGAGAGGGAGAGAGGAGGGAGAGACGGGAGAGAAGGAGTAGGGAGTAGGGAGGAAGGAGTAAGTGCGGAATTTTCGCCTTTTGTCCTCCCTGAAAATTCCGGTGGTGTGAAGAGCGACGCGAAGAGGTTGATTGGATTCATGGGGCGCGAATGGTGGAGTCAGGCGAAGATCTGGGCGAGGTCGCTTTTGTCGGCGGCCAGCACGTAGACGGGCGACGGCACGTCGGCGAGGTCGCTCATGAGATGCGCGAGGTAGTCGCCGTAGTCGGCCTGCGTCTCGCCGTCCTTCGGCGGACGAAGGCCGATGAGCGAGAGCGCGGCGTCCGTTGACTGGTGCGCGAGGATGTCCGTGAACGGACGGTCGCCGGCCTCGAAGATGCGCGTCTCGGTCTGGATGCGCGCCGTGGACAGGAAGGCCGTGAGCTGTTCGCGCGCCTGTTCGGGCGTGCGGCTGCGGACGATCATGTTGACGCGCAGGGCGTGGCGGCGTCCGGCGTCGCTGCGGCGAAGCAGGACGGCGAGCGCCAGCATGAGCGCGCCGTTGCCGCCGCCGCCGCGCCACCAGATGTCGAGATAGCCGTCCGCCGGCGCGGCGTGTGCCGTCCCGACGATCAGGACGTTCCGCTCCTCGCGCACGCAGGTCGCGAGCAGTCCCGCGAAGGGCGCCACATGTTCGTGGGCGGGCGGTCCGAAGAGGATGGTGTTCGGCACGAGCGGGCCGAACCCGTAGGTGCGGAGAATCTCCGAAAGCCCCGTCCAGGCGTCGCCGGCCGGCTGCAGACGGGGCTGGAGCTCGAGGTCCATGTTCGCGCCCGTGCGGCGGACGGCGTCCCGCAGCGTGGCCGCGTCGAGCGCCGTGCCGGGCGCGTCGGGGAGGACGCTCGCGAGCGTGACGAAGCTGCGTCCGCCCGAAATGCCCTTGGCGAGCTCGAGGAGGCGCGGGTTCTGGACGGGCAGGCGGGAGAAGACGAGGAGGTTGGGCCGCCAGTTGCGCGCCACGTGGGCGTCGGACGAGAGGCGGTGGAAGGCGAAGCGCACGAGCGCGGCCAGGATGCCCGTGCGGAGGTCGCCGAACTGGACGCGGAGCTGGCGGCGCTTGACGAGGAGGTAGAGGGCCGTCTCGGCGGCGAGCGCGACGAACGTCCAGCCGGGGCTGATCAGGAACATGGCGCCCAGGCAGCCCGCGAAGCCGAGGAGCGGGAAGACGGCGCGCACGCGGAAGGTCGGTCGCCACGACGGGTTCGCGAGCACTTCCTCGGCGGCGGCGACGAAGTTGAGGAGCGCGTAGGTCGAGAGGTTGAAGAGCGTGAGGACAGGCGCGAGGACGTTGATGTCGCCGAGGGCGATTCCGGCGGCGGCGACGCCGAAGCAGAGAAGGGCGGACAGGCGCGGGTCGTCCGTCTTGCCGAAGCCGTGCCCCAGCGCGGCGGGCAGGATCCGGTCGCGCGCGAGGGCCTGGAGGACGCGCGGGGCGCAGAGGAAGCTGCCGACGGCGCTCGACAGCGTCGCGGCCCAGACGCCGAGCAGGATCAGGGTCGGCCAGCGGGCGCACTTCAGCAGGATCATCGTGTCCGCCCGAAGCCAGGCCGCGTCGGACACGAACTGGTGGAGGACGAGCGGAAGGACCATGTAGACGGCGTAGCCCGTAAGGACGGCGGCGAGCGTGCCGAGGGGGATGGAACGGCGCGGGTCCCTGAGGTCGCCGGAGAGGCCCAGACCCGAAAGGATGCCCGTGACGGCGGGGAAGAAGACGGCGAAGACGGGGGCGAGACCGAGCGGCTCGCTCGCGGGGACAGACCCCGCCGGGGGCGGCGTGGGCGCCTGGCCGAGGAAGAACGAGAGGAGCGAAAGGGCGATGGCGCCCATGATGACGTACTGTGACTTGAGCGCGAGGTCGGCCGAGAGCGTCGTGACGAGGGCGATGGCGCCCAGCGTGACGAGGCCGACCGCCCGGACGTCCCAGCCCGAGACGACGGGAAGCCCCGACTGGGTCAGCGCCTCGGCGAAGCCGGCGACGTAGAACGAGACGCTGATCGCCTGGGAGAGCGCGAGGGGCAGGCCGAGCGCGGCGCCGGACTCGAGGCCGAGCGAGCGCGAGAGCATGAAATAGGCGCCGCCGCCCTTCATCCGCATGTTGGTGGCGAGGGCCGAGATCGAGAGGCCCGTGAGGAAGGTGATGGCGCTGCCGGCCGTGACGAGCGCGAGCGCGCCGCCCAGCCCGACGTTGCCGAGCATCCAGCCGAAGCGCAGGTACATCACCACGCCGATGATCGTCAGGATGCTGGGGGTGAAGACGCCCTGAAACGTGCCGAAAGCATACCCGCCCGCCTGTTTTGCGCCTGAATCTGCCATTTGAGAGACCTCCGACTTCATGTCACTTCGTTCGCATAGTATAGCACAATTATTTGATATAATACGCAAAACTTCTCGGAAGATTCCACAAACGGCAGAAAGGCAGAGAAAAGATGAAGACAATCGGCGTTGGCATCCTGGGTTTTGGAACGGTTGGCGCGGGCGTGGCGGACGGCCTCCTGAAGCATCGCGACGTGATGGCGAAGCGGCTGGGCGTGGACATCGCCCTCAAGCGAATCGCAGACCTCGACATCACGACGGATCGCGGCATCGCCGTCCCGGACGGCGTGCTGACGACGGACGCGGCGGCGGTCATCGCCGATCCGGACGTGCAGATCGTCGTCGAGACGATCGGCGGCACGGGCATCGCGAAGAAGCTCGTCCTCGACGCGCTCCACGCGAAGAAGTGCGTCGTCACGGCCAACAAGAAGCTTCTGGCGGAATACGGGAAGGAGATCTTCGACACGGCGTCGGCGAACGGCGTCGACCTCTACTTCGGCGCATCCGTCGGCGGCGGCATCCCGATCATCCGCGTCGTCCGCGAGGCGCTTGCCTCGAACGACATCGAGTCGATCCACGGCATCCTGAACGGCACGTGCAACTACATCCTGACGCGCATGGAGCGCGAGGGCGCGCCGTTTGACGCCGTCCTGAAGGACGCGCAGCGGCTCGGGTACGCCGAGGCGAACCCCTCCCTCGACATCGACGGCTTCGACACGGCCCACAAGGCCTGCATCCTCACGGCGCTGGCGTATGGCTTCCAGCCGACGCTGGAGCAGGTGCAGGTCGAGGGCATCCGCAACCTGGACGGCATCGACGTCAAGTACGCGGCCGACTTCGGCTACCGCATCAAGCTCCTCGCGGTCGTCGCGAAGGACGGCGACGAGGTCGAGGTCGGCGTCCATCCGACGCTCATCCCGTTCTCCCATATGCTCGCGAGCGTGAACGACGCGTTCAACGCGGCGATGGTGAAGGGCGACATGTCGGACTACACGATGTACTACGGGCGCGGGGCCGGGCGCGCGCCGACGGCCTCGACGGTCGTCGGCGACATCGGCGACATCGCGCGCAACCTCGCCCACGGCGAGACGCGCTATGCGCGCGGTGTCCCGAACTATGCCGAAGGCCAGCTGAAGCTGCGTGCGGCGGGCGACATCGTCTCGAAGTTCTACGTGCGGCTCCTCGTCGCGGACAAGCCGGGCGCGTTTGGCACGATCGCGTCCATCCTCGGCAAGCACGGCGTCTCCATCTCGGCCGCGACCCAGAAGGACCCCGCGTCGGCGTCCGGCTCGGCGGCGGAGACGGGCTATGCGCCCGTCGTCGCGCTCACGCACGAGGCGAAGGCGCGCGACCTGGAGGCTGCGCTCGCCGAGATCAAGGCGTCCGGCGTCGTCGCCGAAGATCCCGTCAAGCTGCGGGTGATCTGATTGCTGCAATCTCACGTCCACAAGAAGGAAAAGAGGATCGAATGAAGAACGCCCTGAAGAAGACTCCGTCGATGCTGCTGTTCGGGTCAACCCTGCTCCTGTCGTGCGCGGCGTCCGCCGCCGCGCCGTGGGAAGACCCGCAGGTCAATGCGATCGATCGCTTGCCCGCGCGCGGCGTTGCCGTGCCGTGCGAGACGGAAGACCTCGCCTTCGACATCCTCCAGCAGAAGCGCCCGAAAAGCGACTCGCGCTGGATCCTGCCGCTCGCGGGCGACTGGGACTTCAGCTGGAAGCGCTCGCCCGAGGTCGCCGACTGGGAGAAGACGGCGCGCCTCGCGGTGCCGGGCTGCTGGCAGCTCCAAGGCGTCTTCGACCCGCCGCTCTACACGAACTCGCGCTATCCGATCGCGATGGACGCGCCGCGCGTGAGCGCGCCGCCGGCGGACACGAACTGGACGGCGTGGGCGTACCGCAATCCGGTCGGCCTCTACAAGACGACGTTCACGCGCCCGTGGCGCTGGCTCTTCCGCAAGACGACGCTCCACTTCGACGGCGTCTCGTCCGCGTTCTTCGTGCGCGTGAACGGCAAGGCCGTCGGCTATGCCGAGGACAGCCGCCTGCCGTCCGAGTTCAACCTCACGCCCTACCTCAAGTGGTTCGGCAAGAACACGCTGGAGGTCGAGGTCTACAAGCACTGCGACGGGACGTATCTCGAAGACCAGGACTTCTGGCGGCTCTCGGGCATCTTCCGCGACGTCTACCTCGTCTCCGAAAGCAAGTCCGCGCCGTTCGACCTCATCGTCGAGACGAAACTGTCGGACGACCTGACGCGCGGCTCGTTCACCGTGCGCGACGAGAGGGGAAACGTCCTCAAGGTGCGCGACGTGCCGGACGTCAAGCTCTGGAGCTGCGAGATGCCCTACCTCTACGTCACGCCGATCGAGCACAAGTGGGGCTGGTGGATCTTCGGCGGCACGGACTACCGGGCCGTCTCGTTCGGCTTCCGCAAGGTCGAGATCAAGGATTCCGTCCTCTACGTCAATGGCAAGCGCGCGCTCTTCAAGGGCGTGAACCGGCACGAGATGGAGCCGGCTACGGGCTATGCGGTGACGCTGGCGGGGATGAAGAAGGACATCGAGGTCCTCAAGGCGTTCAACGTCAACGCCGTGCGGACGAGCCACTATCCGAACGTGCCCGAATGGTACGACCTCTGCGACCGCGAGGGCCTCATGGTCTGCTGCGAGGCGAACGTCGAGTCGCACGGCTACGACATTTACCGTGGGACGAACTCGCTTTCCTTCCGCCCGGACTATCGGCAGAGCCATGTCGAGCGCAACGCGCGCATGGTCCAGACCTTCCGCAACCATCCCTCGATCGTGGTCTGGTCGCTCGGCAACGAGGCCGGCTACGGGCCGAACTTCAAAGACGCCTACAAGGCGGTGCGCGCGCTGGACGCGACGCGGCCGATCCAATACGAGAACTTCTGTCGCCATCGGCTGGGCGGCTTCTCGTCCGAGGACGCGCGTAAGCAGAATGGCCTGACGGGCGACGAGGACGACTTCACGGACATCGAGGCGCCGATGTACGCGCGGCCGTGGTTCGCCGAGGCGTATGTCTCGAACAGTCCGGCCAAGCCCTACATCCTCTGCGAGTACACGCACGCGATGGGCAATTCGAACGGCGGCATCCAGAAGTACTGGGACCTGGCGCGCAAGTATCCGTCCTTCCAGGGCGGCTTCGTCTGGGACTTCGCCGACCAGGCGCTCTGGAAGACGGACGCGCGCGGCACGTGGCTCGCCTACGGCGGCGACTTCGGCGATAGGCCGAACGACGACAACTTCAACTGCAACGGCCTCTTCGACGCGCTGCGGAATCCGCATCCGGGCGCCTTCGAGATGAAGCACGCCTACCAGAACATGACGTGCGAGGCGTTCGACTTCGCGACGGGCACGGTTCGCGTCCGCAACGGCTTCGCGTTCCGTGACCTCGACGACTACGTCTGCGAGTGGACGTCGCGCGACGCCGACGGGAATCCCGCCGCGCGCGGGCTCTTCGAGCTGGGCGAACTGCCGCCGGGCGAGGAGAAGGAGTACGCGCTTGCGGACTTCAGCGGCGACTCGGTCGTCTTCCGCTTCCTGGACGGGCGCGACTGCGTGGCGTGGGATTCGTTCGTCAAGACCTTCACCCCCAAACACCCCAACGCCCAAACCTCCAAACAGCCAAACCCCCAAACCTCCCAAACCCCCAAACTTCCAGACTTCCCCAAACTCTCCCTCAACTTCTGGCGCGCGCCGACGGACAATGACCGTGGCTGGGGGATGCCCAAGGTCTGCAAGGTCTGGAAGGACGCGACTTTGGCGCAGACGCTGCCGAAGGGCGTGACGAGCGACCTCAAGACGACGCGCCTTGAAGACGGCGCATGGCTCGTGGACTGGACGCTCACGGTGCCGAAGGGCCTGCCGCCGATTCCGCGCGTGGGCCTCACGTTCACCGTGCCGAAGACGAACGCCGTCGAGTGGCTGGGCTTCGGCCCATGGGAGAACTACGCCGACCGCCGGACGGCGGCGATGTTCGACGTTCACCGCGCGTCCGTCGGACTCGTGTCGGGGCTTGCCGATCCGAAGACGGGAACCGCCTATCCGGCCGATCGGCTCAACCCCGACAACTACATCGAGCCGGGCGAGCAGGGCTACCGCACGGGCTGTCGGCGCCTCATGGTCGGCGGCGTCACGGTCGAGGCGGTGAACGCGCCGTTCGGCTTCAACGTCTGGCCGTATCCGCAGACGACGCTCGAAGGCAAGAAGCACCAGTGGGAGCTGGCGGCGGCGGACGAGCTGACCGTCAACATCGACGCGGTGCAGATGGGCGTCGGCGGCGATGACAGCTGGGGCGCGCGCCCGCACGACGCCTTCCTGCCGAAGGACGGCGTCTACCGGCTCGTCTTCACGGTGCGGGAGTAATTGAGACCCGGACGGGGCGGCGTGTCAGCCGCCCCAGTTGGGTTAGATGAACGGCAGGAGAAGGGCGGGGGCGAGCAGGAGCGAGTCGAACATGTCGAGCAAGCCGCCGAGGCCCGCCGGCATGAAGGTCGCCGAGTCCTTGACGCCGACCCAGCGCTTGAGCTTGGATTCGATGAGGTCGCCGAGGGTTCCGACGAGCGCGGCGGCGACGCCGAACGCGAGGGCCTTCGGCACGCTGAACTGCGTGAGCGGCAGAAACGCGCACGAGACGAGACACGAGCCGAAGATCGAGCCGAAGAGTCCTTCCCAGCTCTTGTTTGGCGAGATGGTCGGACAGAGCTTGTGGGTCTGTCCGCGCAGGCGCTGCGCGCTCACGCCGAACGCGAAGCCGCCCATGTCCGAGATTTTCACGATGGCAATCACGTAGAGGAGCATCACGCTTCCGTCGCGGCGGGCGATGAGCGGCAGGACGGAGAACGTCACGGCGATCAGGAGCCCGAAGAGAAGGGCCGCGCCGAAGGACTTCAGCCGCTCCTCGCGGACTTTGCGCCGCAAGAGGAGGGCGAGCTCTACCCCGGCGAGTACCGCGAGCACGAGGCAGACGGGGCGGAACCAGGCCACGGGGGCGGTGAGAATGGCGCAGACGGCGAGCGTCGCCGTCGTCAGCGCCGTCACGATTCGTCGGACAATGGGATTCATCTTGGGGAACTCCTCTTCTTTTTGCGTGTGCCGCGACCGGCTACCGGTCTGAGAGCCTTCACGGACTTCCGCATATTCTACCAAATTCTCGTCCTTGGCACAAAGGCACCCCGCCGCCAACACGGGATTTCCGCTTTGATGTAACGGACGACTATCGTGACGCGCCGTGACCGCTTGATCGTTGTGTGGCGCAGGTCGGGGCGTGAGAGCGCCACCAGCGGCATCGGATGGCGCGGAAAACGGGGTCGGGGGTTTTGGTATAATACGCCGAATGACTGATTTCTCAAAGCTCCTGAACCCCGAGCAGTGCGCGGCGGCGACGGCCGGCGACGGCCCGCTTCTCGTCCTCGCCGCCGCCGGGACCGGCAAGACCCGTACGCTCGTCCACCGCGTCGCCTATCTGATCGAGAAGGGCGTCACGCCCGACCGAATCCTCCTTCTGACCTTCACGAACCGCGCCGCGCGCGAGATGCGCGAGCGGGCGGAGAAGCTCGTCGGTGACGCCGTCGCGTCCATCTGGTCTGGCACATTTCACTCGATCTGCGCGCGCCTCCTGCGCCGCTACGGGTCGGGGCTCGGCTATGCGCCCGGCTTCCAGATTCTCGACGAGGACGACCAGAAGAAGATCCTCGGCGACCTCATCAAGGCGTCGGTGCCGGATCCGAAGGACTTCGTGAAGAAGGATCTCGTCGCGAAGATGATCTCCGAGGCGGCGAACGAGCGGCGGCCCGTCGCGGACATCGCGCGGCGCTGGCTCACGAAGGCGGCGGGGGTCGAGCCCGACAAGATCGCCGCGATCGCGGAGAAGTACGAGGCGCGCAAGCGCGAGCTGGGCGCGATGGACTTCGACGACCTGCTCGTGAACGGACTGAAGCTCCTCACGAGCGAGCGGACGGCCGGCGTCCGCGAGATGCTGCAGGAGCATTTCCTCTACGTGCTCGTCGACGAGTACCAGGACACGAACGGCCTCCAGGCCGAGTTCACCGACATCCTCGCGGCGAAGCACCGCAACATCCTCGCCGTCGGCGACGATTTCCAGTGCATCTACACGTGGCGCGGTGCGCAGATCGAGAACATCATGGAGTTCCCGCGCCGCTGGACGGGCTGCCGCACGATCAAGCTCGAGCGCAACTACCGCTCGGTGCCCGAAGTCCTCGACGTCGCGAACGTCGTCATGAAGGACGCGCCGCAGCAGTTCGAGAAGACGCTGCGGCCGCATCGCGGCGGGCGCGGCGAGAAGCCCGTTGTCTACCGCGTGTACGACGCGAAGACGATGGCGAACGAGATCTACAAGCTCGTCTCCGAGGCGCGCGCGCTCGGCTACCGCTACGGCGACATGGCCGTCCTCTACCGCAGCCACTTCCAGTCCATCGATGTGCAGCTCACGCTCGCGCGGATGAAGGTGCCGTTCCGCATCACCTCGGGCGTCGGCGTCTTCGAGCAGCTGCACGTCAAGGACGTCCTCGCCTACCTGCGGCTCGTCGTGAACCCCACGGACGAGCTGTCGTTCCTGCGCTTCGTCGAACTGCTGCCGGGCGTCGGCGAGAAGAGCGCGAAGACGTACTGGGAGAAGCTGGGGCGGAACTTCGACGGGCGCTCGAAGGAGTGCCGCGACGCGCTCGGCAAGCTGCTGGGCGCGAAGGCGCGTCCGCTCTGGCCGCCGCTCGCGAAGTGCTTCGAGTGCGCCTGCGATCACCTGGAGGCGGACGAGGTCGGCGAGCTGATCGAGGACTTCTGCGACCTCTTCTACGAGGACCACCTGCGCAAGGCGTGGGAGGAGGCGGAGGCCGAAGACCGCCTCGCCGATCTCAAGGAGCTTGCCGCGCAGATCGCCGGCAACGAGGGCGGGCTGGAGGCGTTTCTCTCGGACGTCGCGCTCATGACGAACCTCGACGTCCGCAAGAACGACCCGACGCAGGATCTGCTGACGCTCTCGACGATCCACCAGGCCAAGGGGATGGAGTGGCCGGTCGTCTTCGTGCCGTGGCTCTCTGAGGGGCTGTTCCCGTCGGGCAAGGCCGTCGAGGAAGGGCGGATGGACGAGGAGCGGCGGCTCTTCTATGTCGTCGTCACGCGGGCGAAGGACTTGCTCTACCTCTTCTCGCCGCAGATGCGCAAGACGCCGGACGGCGGCATGTTCCCCGTCGAGGCGTCCGTCTTCCTGCGGGAGATTCCGCCGCAGCTCGTGACCGTGAAGCGCGTCGCGGGTTTCCCGCCCGCCTACGGCAGCGGGAGCGGCTACGGGAATCGCGGCGGTTTCGGCGGCGGATATGGCGCGGGCAGCTACGGCTCGCGCGGCGGGTATGGCGGCTCGTCGGGCGGCCGTGGCGGGTATGGCTCGCGGCGCGGCGGGTATGGCGGCGGCCGCGCGTCCGGCGGTTCGTCGTCGGGACTGCACACGACGTGGCGGCACTGAGGACGCGTGGCGCCGCAGGGGTTTGGCGCAGAGTCTAGTCTTGAGTGGGGCCCTGTCGGCTGGATGATGCGCGGCGGCGCCAGACCGTGGGCGAGACGCCGACGTGGGCCGTGAAGAAGCGTGTGAAGGCGGCGGGCGAGGAAAAACCGCAGTCCGCCGCCACGCCGGCGACGCGCGTGGACGCCTCGCGTAGCTTGCGCTGAATGCGGTCAAGGCGCGCCCGGACGATGGCGTCGAGGACGGTTTCGCCGTGCAGCTGGCGAAAGCGCAGGTCGAGGAGGCGTCGTGACACGCCGACGCGGCGGGCG
>OIYX01000061.1_pt1 | contig 35969 bp, 35 predicted proteins | sample 1588431 | NCBI WGS metagenome assembly OIYX01 (sample SAMN03283241) | human gut metagenome | biome: human-associated habitat; material: feces | host: Homo sapiens | place: Peru | collected 2012
AACGCCCGCCGGCTTGTCCAGCGCGATCAGCCATTCGTCCTCATAAAGGATCTGCAGGCTCCCCTGCTCCGGCTCATAATTGACCGGCGCGTCCTCGTCCATGCAGACCTCAATGCGGTCGCCGACGCGCACCGGATAGTCGGTAAACACGTGCTCACCGTTGACCGTGTAGGCGCCGCGGAATTTCAGCCGCTTGACCAGCGACGAGGACAAGGCAAGCTCCCGCCGCAAAAACGACAGGAGCTTGCCTTCCCGTTCGGCGATGCATTGCAGCCTCATGTTCCGGTCTTGGGCAGGATGTAGTTTTCCAGACAGTAGCGCATGATCGAGCGGCGTGTGATGATGCCGATGAAATCGCCCTTGTCGTCGATCACCGGCACAAAGTTCTGGTCGGTGGCCTTGAGCACAAGCTCCTGCATATCGGTCGAGACGGAGACGGGCAGGTTATCCTTGCGGTGCGTGATCTCCATAACATTGTGCTTTTCGGTGTCGCGCAGATCCATGCAGCAGAGGTTTTTGATGGCCCAGAGCAAGTCTCCCTCGGTCAGTGTGCCGCAGTACAGGCCGTTGCGGGCAAGGATCGGAATGGCGGCGTAGCCGGAGTGCTCCATGCGCTCGAGCGCCTGCCGCAGCGTGAAGTCCTCATAGAGGTATGCGCAGTTTGCCTTCGGCGTCAGAAAGAAAAGAAGATTCAAGGCAATGCTCCTATTCTGATTGATAGTTCTTGGGAAGCTCCGGTCAAATTGACAGAAGCCGGCGGCGAGAATGTTCTCTCCGGACACATGCATCAAAAGAGCGCTCCGGTCGGCGCGGCACTTCCCACAACCATATTATAGCACACCTTGCGCGCGAATGCTGTTAAGATTCTGTAACAACAAAAACCTGCCCGAAAAAAATCAGGCAGGTTTTTTGTGTATATTGACGAAACGATCAAGCCGTGGGCTGGTTCGCGTCCTCGATGATCTTGACGAATTTTTCGGGCACGAGGGAGGCGCCGCCGATCAGGCCGCCGTCGATGTCCGGCTGCGCCAGCAGATCGAAAGCGTTCTTGTCGTTCATGGAGCCGCCGTAGAGGATGGTGGTGGCGCGGGCGTTCTTCGAGCCAAACAGCTTGCGCACGACCGTGCGGATGAGCTGGCAGACCTCCTCGGCCTGCTCCGGCGTTGCCGTGCGGCCGGTACCGATCGCCCAGATCGGCTCATAGGCGATGACGACCTTGCGGATCTTGTCCTCAGTGATGCCGGCAAGCGCCAGCTTGATCTGCATGGTGATCCATTCCTCGGTGATGCCGGACTCGCGCTGCTCGAGCGTCTCGCCGCAGCAGACGATGGGGATCAGGCCGGCCTCAAGCGCAGCCTTTGCTTTGGCGTTGACCTCGGCGTCCGTCTCGCCCATGGCGCGGCGCTCGGAGTGGCCGATGATCACATACTTGCACCCGGCGTCGACCAGCATGGCCGTCGAGATCTCGCCGGTGTACGCGCCGGAGGCATTGGCGTTGCAGTTCTCCGCGCCGATGCCGACGCGCGTCTCGCGCATGGCACGGGCAGCGGCCGGAATGCAGACGGCGGGAACGCACAGAGCGATGTCGCACCAGCGTCCCTTCGGAAGGATGCCCTTCAGCTCGGTCATGAACGCCTTCGTCTCGGAGGGCGTCTTGTTCATTTTCCAGTTACCGGCAATGAGCGTCTTGCGATACTTTCTGTTCATGGCTTCCTCCTCAGTCCTTGTCCTGCAGGCAGGCAATGCCCGGCAGCTCCAGACCCTCGAGGAACTCGAGCGAAGCACCGCCGCCGGTGGAAATATGAGTGATCTTGTCGGCAAAGCCAAGCTGCTCGCAGGCAGCCGCGCTGTCGCCGCCGCCGACGATCGTCACGGCGTCGGAATCGGCCAGAGCCTGCGCAACGGCGATGGTGCCCTTTGCCAGCGTCGGGTTCTCAAAAACGCCCATCGGGCCGTTCCAAACGACGGTCTTGGCGCTCTTTGCCGCCTCGGCAAACAGCTCGCGGGTCTTCTCGCCGATGTCGAGCCCTTCCATATCCTCGGGGATCCGGTCGGAGGGAACAGTCTTGACGTCGATCGCGGCGTCGATCGGGTTCGGGAAGTCTGCGGCAACGACGGTGTCGACCGGCAGCAGGAGCTTGACGCCCTTCTCCTCGGCCTTCTTCATCATGTCCTTGCAGTAGTCGATCTTCTCGGCGTCAAGCAGAGACTTGCCGACGGAATAGCCCTTCGCGGCGAGGAAGGTGAAGGCCATGCCTCCGCCGATGATGAGGGTGTCGACCTTCTCGAGCAGGTTGTTGATGACGTTGAGCTTGTCGGAGACCTTTGCGCCGCCGAGGATCGCGACGAAGGGACGCTCCGGATCGGCCAGCGCCTTGCCCATGACGGAGACTTCTTTTTCAACAAGGAAGCCGCAGACCGCCGGCAGATAGTCCGCCACGCCCGCCGTGGAGGCATGAGCGCGGTGCGCGGTGCCGAAGGCGTCGTTGACGAAAATGTCGGCCAGAGAGGCAAGCTTCTTGCTCAGCTCCGGATCGTTCTTGGTCTCGCCCTTTTCGAAGCGGGTGTTCTCGAGCAGCATGACCTCGCCGTCCTTGAGCGCGGCGGCCTTGGCCTGCGCGTCCTCGCCGGCGACGTCCTTAGCCATAACGACCGGCTTGCCCAGAAGCTCGCTCAGACGGTCGGCAACGATCTGCAGGCTCAGCTCGGGCTTATACTCGCCCTTGGGCTTGCCCATATGGGAGCAGAGGATGACCTTCGCGTTGTGGTCGATCAGGTAGCGGATGGTCGGCAGAGCCGCGACGATGCGCTTGTCGCTGGTGATCTTGCCGTCCTTCGTCGGGACGTTAAAGTCGCAGCGGCAGAGCACGCGCTTGCCGCAGACGTCGATCTGTTCAACGGATTTCTTGTTGTAGTTCATGTTTACCTCCTATAAAGCTGTATGCAATTGCATGGGTTTGACGGGCTCGGTGTCACCGTTTCATTTTTCCGAAGTCCTGCAAATGCGGGAAATTCTGCTGACGCAGCGCTTCAAAAACGCCGACGGCGACGGAATTGCTCAGGTTCAGACTGCGTGCCTCCGTGCGCATGGGGATCCGCACGCAGCTTTCGTAATGCTGTTCAAGGAGCGCCTCCGGCAGGCCGCGCGTCTCGCGCCCGAAAAACAGGAAGCAGCCGTCGGCATACTCCGCCTCGGTATAGGCGCGCGGCGCCTTGGTCGAAAACAGGCGCATCTGGCGAATGTCGTTCCTGCCGAACAGCTCGTCCAGATTTTCGTAGACGCGGACGTCGACCAGATGCCAATAGTCCAATCCGGCGCGGCGCACGGCTCGTTCGGAAATATCAAAACCCAGCGGCTTGACCAAATGCAGCACCGAGCCGGTCGCGGCGCAGGTGCGCGCAATGTTGCCGGTGTTTTGCGGGATCTCCGGCTCGACCAAAACAACGTTCAGCATGACTCCTCGCGGGGCTGTTCTGAAGGCGCAGCGTCGCCCCACTCCGCTGCCCGAACTATTCTATGACAAATCGTCGGAAAATTCAACTGTTTTTCTGAAAATTTTGAAAAAATTTCAGCTTTTTACGCAGGATAAAAGCAGACGGCTCCGCACCGTTGCAAAGCCGCCGCTCAGCCGATGGCAATGGACACGCAGCTTCCCTGTCATCAATAAAGAAGCAGCTCTGCGGCGAATGAGCCGTTCGCGCGCTTTTTCGCGCGCGGGAACCAATTGCATATTTCTCCTCCCGTTGCAAACAATAACTTTGCAGCCAAAACCGGGGCAAAATAAAAAGCATTGGAGGCCAACATGAAGGCAACTGGAATTGTCAGACGAATCGACGACCTTGGACGCGTCGTCATTCCCAAGGAGATCCGCCGCACCCTTCGTATCCGCGAGGGCGACCCGTTGGAGATCTATACGGAGAAGGACGGCGAGGTGATTTTTAAGAAATACTCGCCAATGGGCGAATTGCAGGATTTCGCAGCGCGGATCTGCGACTCGATCGGGAAAAACACGGGGCACATTGCGGCCGTATCGGACCGGGATGTGATCATTGCGGTGGCAGGCGCGCCGAAGCGCGATCTGCTGGACAAGCGGAACTCGGCCGAGCTGGAGCAGCTTATGGCGCAGCGCAAGAGCTACCGCTTCCGCGCGGGCGACACGCCGCTCCGTCCGGCCGAGAGCGCCGACCGCTATCGGCTCGGCGTGGCCGCGCCGATCATCTCGGAGGGCGATCTGCTCGGCTGCGTGATGCTGCTGATGAATGAGAATGACGCGGCGCCGGACGAATCAGAGCAGAAGCTGGCGCAGACCGTCGCGGGCTTCCTCGGCCGGCAGATGGAGAGCTGAGCGCAGCGCGAAAACACGGCGAACCCCATGGCCATTGGGAGCGGGCGCAAAAAAAGCCGTGCCGGGGAAAGCCTCGGCACGGCAAATGGATCGTTCGGCTCATGGCCGGGATCGGTTCTTATTTCCGCTTGACCACGCGCAGGATCGTTGTGATGCCCGGCGTGAGAACAACGTTCAGGCCAAGCTCCACGAGGAAATTCACGCCGATAAGGGTCAGCAGCATATAGCTGACGATCGGCTTGCCGCCTGCCCATTCGGTGAGCGTGCTCCAGAAGAAGCCGTACATCGCCGTGCAGAACAGGCCGGAGTTCACGACCGGCGCAGTAATCGCCGCAGCCAACGTCGCAACGGCGCTCCGTCCGTTGCCCGGCTGCTTGCCGGCCACGAGACGGTAGACGCCTCCGGCGGCTGCGCCCGCTGCCGCGCCCTTGCCGAAGCAGGTCAGCGCGCAGAGGAAGGGCTGCGCCTGAAAGAGCACATTGCCGCCCTTATCCGTGCCGTTGACGCAGCCGATAAAGGCCAAAAGGCCGAACACCAAGCCGAGAAACGCCCCGCTCAGCGCGCCGTAGCTCGCAGCTCCGACCACGATCGGCACAAGCACAAGGCTGAAGGAGATCGTGCCGAAGGAGATGGCTCCGGCAAAAAGCTGCAAAACGACGATGATTGCGGCCAGCAGCGCCGTGCCGACCATGCGGTGTAATTTGGACTGATTCATGTTTACCTCCTGCTGTCGCCCCTCTGTCCGGAGGGTGCAACGCATTTCTTATTTGAAAACCGACTGCCGTCGGGTTTTCACGGGATCTCCTCCTCCACGGGCGGATTCGGATCATAGGTGCCGTTTTGCATCTGCTCCCACTGCTCCTTCGTGATGAGGAGCTGGCGGGGCTTCGCGCCCTCGAACGGGCCGACGATGCCGCGCTCCTCCATCTCGTCGACGATCCGCGCCGCGCGGGCATAGCCGAGCTTCAGACGGCGCTGGAGCATAGAGACCGACGCCTGCCCCGTCTCGAGGATGACCTCGACGGCAGCCGGGAGCAGCTCGTCGCCGTCCGAGGAAGCCGAAGCACCCGCGCCGTTGTCGGCAGGGGCGTTCTTTCCGCCCTGCTCCGCGCGTTTTTCGATCTGCTCCATGACCTCCTCGGAATAGGCGCTCTCGCCCTGCTGCTTGACGGCGGCAACGACGTTCTGCACCTCCTCGTCGGAGATGAAGCAGCCCTGCACACGCTTGGGCTTGCCCTGCCCCAGCGGAGCAAAGAGCATGTCTCCCTTGCCAACGAGCTTTTCCGCGCCCTGTGTGTCGAGGATGATGCGCGATTCCATTGCCGACGAGACGGCAAACGCAATGCGCGAGGGGATGTTCGCCTTCATCAGACCCGTGATGACGTCCGCCGACGGGCGCTGCGTGGCGATCACCAAATGGATGCCCGAGGCGCGTCCCATCTGCGCGATGCGGCAGATCGACTCCTCGACCTCCTTGGCCGCCACAAGCATGAGGTCGGCCAGCTCGTCGATGACGACGACGATCTGCTCCAGCGGCTTCTTATCCGGGTCGCTGCGGACGGTTTTATTATAGGAATCGACGTCGCGCACGCCCTGATCGGCCATCATGCGGTAGCGGCGCATCATTTCCGTGACCGCCCACTGCAGCGCGCCCGCCGCCTTCTTCGGGTCGGTCACGACCGGGATCAGCAGGTGCGGAATGCCGTTATAGACGCCCAGCTCAACCATCTTCGGGTCGACCATAATGAGCCGCACCTCGTCGGGCTTGGCCTTGTAGAGCAGCGAAACGATCAGCGTGTTCATGCATACGGACTTGCCCGAGCCGGTCGTGCCGGCGATGAGCATATGCGGCAGCTTGGCAATGTCGCAGACGATGCAGTTGCCCGCAATGTCCTTGCCGACGGCAAAGGAGATCTTGGATTTGCTGTTGCGGAAGGCCGCAGAATCGATCACCTCGCGGGCAAACACGGTGTTGACGACCTTGTTCGGCACCTCGATGCCGACGACGCTGATCTTGTCGGGAATGGCGGAAATGCGCACGCCCATGGCGCCGAGCGCAAGGGCGATGTCGTCGGAAAGGTTCGTGACCTTGCTCAGCTTGACGCCCTTGTCCAGCTCCAGCTCATAGCGCGTGACGGACGGGCCGCGAATGACGTCGACAATATGCGGCTCGATGCCGAAGCTCTTGAGCGTGTCGGCAAGACGCTTCGTGTTCTCGCGCATTTCGCCGGTCGCATCGACCAGATTCTGTGCGCGAAGCCCCAGAAGGCCGATGGGAGGATAGAGGTATTCGGGAGCCTGCGCGGCGTCCTTCTGCTCGATCTCGCGGGAGATGAGCTGCGCGCTGGCCTCCGTTTCGGCTTTTTTCATCTGCGGGCGCTGCTTTTCCGGCTCGTCCGGAATGACGACGGGCGTCTGCGGTGCAGGCGACCGCTCCGGTCTAGGCGGCTGCGGCCGGCAGGGCGGCTCGGGCGGCTCTTCCTCCTCGGGCTGAAGCGCAAGCTCGTCAATGGTCACCTGATTCACGACCGGATCGGGCAGCGGAGGCTGGGCTGCAGCCTCTGCCGCGACCTCGGCATTCTTTCTCTCAAGGAAGGCATCCGGCGACGGAACGCGCGCCTTGCCGCCTCGGCTGGGCGCCTTTTCCGGTTCCTCGGCGGGCGGCTCCTGCCCGACGGGCAGCGGAGGCTCGTCGACTGGCAGGTCGAAGTCCTTTGTCTGGCGCTTTTTCCGCTCGGCCTGGCGCTCCATTCGGCGTGTCACGACGCGGTTGACCAGCCGCTCGGCCGGATCCTCCTCTTCCTCGGGCTCTTCCTCCTCCGGCTCGGGGCGCGGACGGTTTTTAATCGCAGTGATGAGGCTGTTAACGTGAATGCCCATGGCCTCCATCGTTTCGAGCAAAAAGATCAGCAAAAAGGCGATGATCGCGCCGACGAGCGAGATGCCCCGCGCGACGCCTCCGGCCAAAAGGCCGGGGATCACGCCGCCGCCGGAGCCGCTCTGCCCGTTGCGGTAGAGCGTGTCGAGCGTCAGGATGTTTTCGTCGGCAAAGATCAGGCAGATGAGGTGGTACAGCGCAGAGACCGTGACCACCAGCAGGAGGATGCAGACGATCCGCAGGGTGTACTTCCTGCCCTGCTTCGTGCGCAGCAGCAGGATGGCCACCGCAGCTAGCGCAAGCGGCAATATGTAGCGTCCCACCTGCCCGAGCAGACCCGTCACGACCTTGATGACCGATCTTAAAATCACGGCGTCGAAATTGAACCAGCAGAGCACACCGAAAACCGCAAGCAGCAGCAAAACGATGGCAGTCAGCTCGCGTCGGTTCTGATTTTGCGGGCGCTCGGCCTGCTTCTGGTTTTTCGGCGGGGTTTGTTGTTTTTTCTTGGCTTTTGCTGCCATAGTTCAGCCTCCTTTTACGCGCGGATGAGCGCGAGGATCAGAATCAGCGCCGTTGCATCCCAGCAGTAATAGGAAATATAGTAGACCCTTCCCTGCTCATACAGAAAGCGCATAAATTGAACGGCGAGGTATCCGACTGCCGCCGCAACGGCCATCGCGACGAGCATGGGCAGGATGCCCGCCGCAATGCTGTCAAAGGCGACGGCGCGGATGAGATGATAAAGCACGCTCACGGTCTGAAAGCTCAGCGTGAGCAGATAGGCGAAGCGAAGATTGTACTCGTGCTCCAGCCCGCGAAATTTGCCGAACGCAAGGGAATTTCCGAGCGAGGAAAGGCCGGGGATCACGGCAACCAACCGCGCAGCGCCGATCGTGACGGCGTCGGAGACAAGGAGCCGGTCGCCGTCCTTGCGTCCCTCGGGATAGCGGCAGGCGGAATAGAGCACAAAGCCGTTCACGGCAAAGAGCAGCGCCGTCACGACCAGCCCGGTCTTGCGCTCCGCCCACGCGACAAAGATCAGAGACAGCAGCATCGGCAGCAGCGCAAACAGGCCGATCAGCACGCTGCGCGTGAGGGATCGATCGGTCAGGTCGCCGCGGGAACGGCGCTTGGCGCCGGTGACAAGAAGCACCTCTCTGCCGAAGCGCCGCGACTCGCCCGGAAAGGCGAGCACAAGCGCGGCAATGACTCCCAGCGCGATGCCGAGACGGGTATAGTAGCCGCCCGTCTGCGTCAGCCCGGTCAGGTGAAAGACCTCGTGCAGCACGGCGGAATGCCCGGAAAAGGACAACGGCAGCAGCTCGGTCGCGCCGCCGAAAATCGCGTATAAAATCGCTTCCCAAATCTTCAAACCAGATTCTCCTCTTTCTTTCTTCGGGGAAAACGCCCGTGTGCGTCGCTGAAATCGGGCATTGATACGATCCCTGATTCGCTTATTTCATAAATCATGTTCCGGAATCCCGTATGCTATGCACACGCGCCTCGTGCTGACGCACACCCGTAGGGTATTATATCACAATGCAGCGGAAATTTCTATCCCTTTTGCATATTTCTGCGCGTTTGTTTTTTTCCGGCGATCATGCGGTGCAGTGTGTCGAGCGCGTCGTGCAGGCCGCCGCTGACGGCCTCGCGGCCGTAAACGATCGTGCCGACGTCCGTCGCGATCTGCCCCGTCGCCATCATATAAGCGGCAAAGCGCTCGCGGCTGATGCGCGAATTGGCCGTGACAAAATCGGTGATCTGCTCCTGAATGCGCTGGAAATAATGATACGTTGCCGGCGCGCCGACCACCACGCCGCTCATGCGCACAGGATGGATCATCATGCTGGCCGTCGGGGCAATGAAGCTGCGCTTGGCCGACACGGCAAGCGGAATGCCGATGGAATGCCCGCCTCCGAGGACGAGCGAGACGGTCGGCTTCTTCATCCCGGCGATCAGCTCGGAGATGGCAAGCCCCGCCTCAATATCGCCTCCGACTGTGTTGAGAAGCAGCAGCAGCCCCTCGATCTCCTCGCTTTCCTCGATCGTGGCCAAAAGCGGCAGAACATGCTCGTATTTCGTCGTTTTCACGCTCTCCGGCGCGACCTGATGCCCCTCGATCTGCCCGATAATGGTCAGAATATAGATGTCGCCCCGCTTGCTTTTGGTCAAGCCGCCGCCCAGCTCCTCAATGCGGTCGTTGGTGCTTTTTGCTTCGTTTTCCATATGCATCCTCCGGTCATTACAATCATATTGATGTGTTTATTATCCCCCAAAAGAAAAAGCTTATTGCAATTTTTTCCGCAAATTGTTATAATGGGGCAAACACAACACGGAGGTACCAGTATGCACTTTGAATTTACGCCGCGCGGGGTCTGCTCGAGCCGCATCGTCATGGACATTGACGACGGCCGCATCACCGACATGCACTTTGTCGGCGGGTGCAGCGGCAACACGCAAGGGATCAGCGCTCTGGTGCGCGGAATGCGCGTTGAGGACGTGATCGCGCGTCTGCGCGGCGTCCGCTGCGGGCGCAAGGAGACTTCCTGCCCCGATCAGCTTGCCATTGCGCTCGAGGCCGCGCTCGCGCAGGGCAAGGCATAAGGCTTCTTGCGCGAGCACCCCGCACCACGAAAAGGCGCAAACGGGCGAGGCAGCGCCGCACGACTCGGCGAGCCGCGTCGGCGCAATTGCGCGGTGTTGCCCTTATTTCGCCATGCTCCTGCATGACAAAATTGCACAAAAAACGTGCGCTCCGGCTTCTCGGAGCGCACGTTTTTTGTGCAAAATTCAGTTCATCAGTCCGCAGACAAGGTCGGTATAGGCCGTCGGGTCGTCAATGGGCAGGTTTGCCATGATCAGTCCCTGCGTGTAGAGCAGCTCGGCATATTTCTTTGCCTTCTCGTGGTCTTGCTCCATGCTGTCCTTGAGCGCCTTGAGCGCCGGATGCTCGGGGTTGACCTCCAGAATGCGGCCGCAGTGATAGTCCGAGTTCGGATCCATCGCCTTGAAATATTTCTCCATTTCAAAGCTCATGCCGCCGTCCGGAACCATGGTCAGCGGATGCGCGCCCAGCTCGGTGGAGACGCGCACGTCGGCGACGCGGTCGCCCAGCGTCTCCTTCATGAAATCGACGCAGGCCTTGAACTGCTCGGCGGCCTCCTCGGCGGCCTTTTTCTCCTCGTCGGTGCTCAGCTCAAGGTCGTCGGTCAGGATGTTGCGGAACTCGTGCTCCTCATACTTGCCGACCGTCTGCGGGATGAACTCGTCGACCTGCTCGGTCAGCAGCAGCACGTCAAAGCCGCGGTCGAGCAGCAGCTTCGTCTGCGGGATCTTCGCAAGACGCTCGGCGCTGTCGCCGGTGGCAAAATAAATGTGCTTCTGGCTCTCGGGCATCGCCGCGGCGTACTCCTTGAGCGTGACGGGCTTGCTCTCCTTGGCGCTGCGGAACTCGACAAGATCCTGCAAAAGCTTCTTGTGCATCCCGTAATCCGACACGAGGCCGTATTTGAGCTGCTTGCCGAAGGCCGCATAGAATTTTTCATAATTCTCACGGTCGTTTTCAAGCAGACGCAGCAGCTCTGCCTTGATCTTCTTCTCGAGCTGCGAGGCGATGAGCTTCAGCTCGCGCGTCTGCTGCAGCAGCTCACGGCTGATGTTCAGGCTGAGATCCTGACTGTCCACCACGCCGCGCACAAAGCGGAAGTGCTCCGGCAGCAGGTCGGCGCAGTTGTCCATGATGAGAACGCCGGAGGAATAGAGCTGAAGCCCGCTCTTGTAGTCCTTGGTGTAAAAATCATACGGCGCCTTGCTCGGAATATAGAGCAGCGCCTTGTAGGTCACGTTGCCCTCGACGCTCAGATGCAGCACGCTGACGGGCTTCTCAAAATCATAGAACTTCTCATGATAGAACTGCTCATATTCCTCCTGCGTGACGTCCTTCTTGGCCTTCTGCCAGAGGGGCACCATGGAGTTGAGCGTCTGATCCTCGCGCACCGTCTCGTACTTCGGCTCCTTGTCGTCCTTGGTCTCCTCGGTGGGCTTGCTCGTCTCGACCTCCATTTTGATCGGGTAGCGGATATAATCGGAATATTTGCGCACGAGCATCCGCAGCTTGTATTCCTGAAGGAACTCGCTGTATTTCTCGTCGTCGGTATCGGCCTTGAGCTTGAGGATGACGTCCGTACCAGCCTGCTCCTTGTCGCAAGGCTCGATGGTATAGCCGTCCGCGCCGGAGGAGACCCATTTCCAGCCGGACTCCTCGCCGAATTTCTTGGAGATCACGGTGACCTCGTCGGCGACCATGAATGCGGAATAAAAGCCCACGCCGAACTGACCGATGATGTCGATGTCGTCCTTCTGCTCGGCGGTGTTCTTAAACTGGAAGGAGCCGCTGTGGGCAATGGTGCCGAGATTTTCCTCCATCTCCTCCTTGCTCATGCCGATGCCGTTGTCGGAAACGGTCAGCGTCCCTGCGGCCTTGTCCGGCGTCAGGCGGATCTCAAAATCGCTGCGGCTCAGGCCGACGCTCTCGTCGGTGAGCGCCTGATAGGCCAGCTTATCCACCGCGTCGGAGGCGTTGGAGATCAGCTCACGCAGAAAAATCTCCTTGTGTGTATAAATGGAATTGATCATCAGATCCAGCAAACGCTTGGACTCTGCCTTAAACTGTTTTTTCGCCATGCCAGTCTCTTCTTTCGTTCGTTTTGGCACTCACACCTTTTGAGTGCTAATGCTATTATAGCGCATATTTCCCGTTTTGCAAGAGGCGTCACAAATTATTTACACTTTCTTTTTCCGAAATTCTATGCTACACTGTTTGTTGAGGTGATACCAAATGATTACAGTTTCCAATCTCAGTCTGCAATTCGGCGGCAAGCCCCTGTTTCAGCACGTCGACCTGCAATTCACGTCCGGCAACTGCTACGGCGTGATCGGCGCGAACGGCGCGGGCAAATCGACCTTTCTGAAGCTGCTTTCCGGCGAGCTGGAATCCACCGGCGGCGAGATCTCGATCAAGCCGGGGCTGCGCATGTCCGTTTTGAAGCAGGATCAGTTCGCCTTTGACGACTATTCCCTGCTCGACACGGTCATCATGGGCAATCGCCGCCTGTACGATATTATGAAGCAGAAGGACGCGCTCTACGCCAAGGAGGATTTCAGCGACGAGGACGGGATGCTCGCCTCGGAGCTGGAGATCGAGTTCGCCGAGCTGAACGGCTGGGAGGCCGAGTCCGACGCCAGCCGTCTTTTGCAGGGGCTGGGCATTCCGGTCGAGCTGCATCAGAATTCCATGCGCGAGACCGACGGCCGTCTGAAGGTCAAGGTACTCTTGGCGCAGGCGCTCTTCGGCGACCCGGACATCATCCTGCTCGACGAGCCGACGAACAACCTCGACATCGAGTCGATCAACTGGCTCGAGAGCTTCCTGCTGGACTATGAGGACAAGGGCACGGTCATCGTGGTCAGCCACGACCGCCACTTTTTGAACACGGTCTGCACGCACATCGTCGACATCGACTATGGCAAGATCAAAATGTACGTCGGCAACTATGACTTCTGGTACGAGTCGAGCCAGCTCATGCAGCAGCTCATCCGCCAGAACAACAAGCGCAAGGAGGACAAGATCGCCGAATTGCAGGAGTTCATCTCCCGATTCTCGGCGAACAAGGCCAAGAGCAAGCAGGCCACGGCGCGCCGCCGCCTGCTCGACAAGCTGAGCGTTGAAGAGATGCCCGCCTCGTCGCGGCGCTATCCCTTCGTCGGCTTCACGCGCGACCGCGAGGTCGGCAAGGACATTCTGTTCGTGACCGAGGTCTCCAAGACCGTCGACGGCGTGAAGCTGCTCGACAAGGTCTCCTTCACCGTGAACAAAAACGACAAGATCGCCTTTGTCGGCGAGAACGAGCTGGCGCAGACGACGATGTTCAAGCTGCTCATGGGCGAGCTGGAGCCGGACGAGGGCACGATCAAATGGGGCGTGTCCACGTCGCAGAGCTACTTCCCCAAGGACAACACCGCGTTTTTTGAGGGCAAGAGCGAGTCGCTGGTCGACTGGCTGCGCGAATATTCCGCCAAAAAGGACGACGTCTATCTGCGCGGCTTCCTCGGGCGGATGCTCTTCTCCGGCGAGGACGTCTTCAAGCCGGTCAACGTGCTTTCCGGCGGCGAAAAGGTGCGCTGTATGCTCTCAAAAATGATGCTCTCGGGCGCGAACGTCATTCTGCTCGACCAGCCGACGAACCATCTGGACATGGAGTCGATCCAGGCCGTGAACAAGGGCATGATCGCCTTCCCCGGCAACGAGCTGTTCGCCTCGCATGACCACGAGCTGCTGCAATCCGTCGCCAACCGCATCATTGAGTTCAAGCCGGACGGCACGCTCGTCGACTACCGCGGTACCTATGACGAGTACCTCGCTTCTGATCTGTACCAAAGCACGCACTGACGCGTGTTTATCTAGACAAACTCAATCGGAGGTGTTTTGAATTATGGCAAGCAATACCCCTTCCTCTCTGCGCCGCGCCGTGATCTATGAGGTCTATGTGCGCAGCCACACGCCCGAGGGCACGTTCCGCGCGATCGAGCCGGATCTTGACCGAATCCGCGCGCTCGGCGTAGACATTGTCTGGTTCATGCCGATCCACCCAATCGGTGAGGAAAACAAAAAGGGCAGCCTCGGCTGTCCCTATGCCAACCGCGACTACCGCACGGTCAACCCCGAATACGGCACGCTGGAGGACTTCCTCCACCTGACGGAGGAGATCCATAAGCGCGGCATGAAGTGTATGATCGACGTCGTGTATAACCACACCTCGCCGGATTCCACGCTCGTGCGTGAGCACCCGGACTTCTTCTATCGCAAGCCCGATGGCAAGCGCGGCAACAAAGTCGGCGATTGGACGGACGTGGTCGACCTCGACTACACCAACCGCGCGCTCTGGGATTACCAAATCGAGTCACTGTGCTACTGGGCGCAGTATGTCGACGGCTTCCGCTGCGACGTGGCCAGCACCGTCCCGGTCGAATTCTGGAGGGAAGCGCGCGCCGCCGTCGCCAAGGTGCGTCCCGACGCGATCTGGCTCGGCGAGAGCGTCCATCTGGCGCATATCCGCGCCTTCCGCGAGCAGGGCTTCTATGCCGCGACCGATTCCGAGCTGTTTGACGCCTTCGACATTCTCTACCCCTACGACCTCTGGCCGGAATTTGAGGACAGCACCGAGGGGCGCGCGCCGCTCAGCCGTTATTTTGACGCCGTCAACTCGCAGGAGCTGGGCTTCCGCACGGAGTATAACAAGCTGCGCTGCATCGAGAACCACGACCAGCGCCGCGCCGCCGACCGCTTCGGCACGGGTGACGCCCTGCTGGCATGGACGGCGCTGAGCTATTTCATGAAGGGCACGACCCTGCTCTACGCCGGGCAGGAGCACCGCATCACGCACACGCCCTCGCTCTTCGAGCGCGAGCCGGTCGCGTGGGATCCTGCCTCGGATATTTCGCCCTTGCTGACTCGGCTGGCCGAGATCAAAAAGCAGCTCCCGACGGACGCCGTGTTCCGCATCGACACCGACGACACGCAGGGCATCGCCGCGGCAAGCTATACCGCGCCCGGCGCGCACGCCGTCGGCGTGTTCCCGCTGGCCGGGAATCCCGGCTCGGTCGCCGTTCCCCTGCCCGACGGCAGCTATCAAAACGCGATCGACGGCAAGCCTGTCACCGTCCGCGCCGGTCACATGACCGTCGGAACGGAGGCCGTCATCGTTCTCTGATTACAGGTTATAGAATACGCATGGCGCGGCCGTTTGGCCGCGCCATGCGTATTTTCCATATCATCGCATATTTTAATATGCCACGCCCCAGTAGATCATCTTCTTGGCGGGCTTGCCGCAGATGGCGCAGACGTCGCTCAGGTGCTCCTGCCGGAACGGCATACAGCGGCTGGACATGCCGGCCTCCTCCTTCATGCGGTTCTCGCAGGCCACGTCGCCGCACCACATCGTGCGGATAAAGCCGCCGTGCTCCTGCTGCAGGCGCTTGGCCTCCTCAAGGGTCTCGGCGTCATAGATATGCTCGTCGAGGTTCTTCTTGGCCTTCTCAAACATGCCGTCGTGCACCCTTTGCAGCAGCTCGGCAGCGGTGCTCTCGAGCGCGTCGAGCGAAACGGCTGTTTTTTCGCCGTTGTCGCGGCGGACGACGACGCACTGGCCGTTTTCGATGTCCTTCGGCCCCAGCTCGAGGCGCAGCGGAACGCCCTTCATCTCGTATTCCGCGAATTTCCAACCGGGGCTTTGCTCGGATTCGTCAAGCTTCACGCGGTAACCCGCCGCGCGCAGGCGGTCGGCCACCTCGCGCGCCTTTTCGAGCACGCCGGGCTTATGGAACGCGATCGGGATCACGGCGATCTGGATCGGCGCGATCTGCGGCGGCAGGACGAGGCCGTTGTTGTCGCCGTGGGTCATGATGATGCCGCCGATCAGACGGGTGGAGACGCCCCACGAGGTCTGGAACGGGTGCACACGCTGGTTGTCCTTGTTGGTGAAGGTGATGTCGAACGCGCGGGCGAAGCCGTCGCCGAAATAATGCGACGTGCCGGCCTGCAAGGCCTTGCGGTCGTGCATCATGCACTCGATCGTATAGGTCGCCTCGGCGCCGTTGAACTTTTCCTTCTCGGTCTTTTGGCCGCGCGTGACGGGCATGGCCAGCACCTTCTCGCAGAAATCGGCATAGACGTTGAGCATCCGCTCGGTCTCCTCGCGCGCCTCCTCGGCCGTGGCGTGCATGGTGTGCCCCTCCTGCCAGAGGAACTCGCGGTGACGCAGGAAGGGGCGGCTGGTCTTTTCCCAGCGCAGCACGCTGCACCACTGGTTATACATCTTCGGCAGGTCGCGGTGGGACTGGATCACGTTGCGGAAATGCTCACAGAACAGCGTCTCGGAGGTCGGGCGGATGCAAAGCCGCTCCTCGAGCTTGTCGCTGCCGCCCATTGTGACCCACGCGCACTCCGGCGCGAAGCCCTCGACGTGATCCTTCTCCTTCTGCAGCAGGGATTCCGGGATCAGCATCGGCATATAGACGTTTTCGGCACCGGTCTTTTTGAACTCGGCGTCCATCAGGCGCTGGATGTTCTCCCAGATGGCGTAGCCATAGGGACGGTAGACAAACATGCCCTTCACGGAGGAATAGTCGATCAGCTCGGCCTTTTTGCACACGTCGGTGTACCACTGGGCAAAGTCGACCTCCATATCGGTGATCTGCTCAACCTTTTTTTCTTTCGCCATAATCTTTTATATATCCTTTCCGCAGCATTGCAGGTTTCAAAGCTCTATTTATTGTATCACGTTTGTCAAGGGCTGCATAGGATGACCTGCAAAATTTTTTCCGGGAGGACGTCCTATGGTTGCAGTGACGCTGCTGCTCGACCCGGTCGTTGCGGCGTTTTATCAGGCGGTAGCCGACCGGTCGGAGCGGCCGCTCGAGGCCGTGCTGGCCGAGGCGCTGTTCAGGCTGGCCGGGGAGCTTTCTTTGGAGGCGCTGGATCGCTGAATTTTCGCCGAAAAGTCCGCGCGGGAATTGTTTTTTCGGCGGTACAATGATATAATGAATCCGTAAGAACGGGAAGCGCCGCCTTCCCACGAAATCACGGAGGCAGACCATGAAATCGATTCGAGACGTCTTCAAAATCGGCAAAGGGCCGTCCAGCTCGCACACCATCGGGCCGGAGCACGCCGCGCAGGAGCTTCTGCGGCGTTATCCCCACGCCGACCATTTCCGAGTGAAGCTCTATGAGTCGCTCTGCAAGACCGGCCGCGGCCACGGCACCGACCGCGTGCTCTACGACGTGCTTGGCAGAGAGCGCACCGAGGTGCAGTTCTGCGACTATTCCCCGGAGCCGCTCCCGCACCCGAACACGCTGGATCTGTTTGCCTTTCAAAACGGCGAGCAGGTCGGCTCCATGCGCGTAATGTCCGTCGGCGGCGGCGATATCGTCATTGAGGGCGAGCCGGTCAAGGAGGCAGACGAGATCTACCCCGAGAATTCCTTTGCCGAGATCCACCAGTTCTGCAACTGGCGCTATATTTCGCTGAGCGAATACGTCGAGCTGAACGAGGGGCCGGAGATCTGGGATTTTCTCGCCGAGATCTGGCGCGCCATGAAGCGTTCCATCGAGATCGGCCTGCATGCCGACGGCATCCTGCCCGGCGGGCTGAACGTCGCGCGCAAGGCGCGGCTGCTCTTTGAGCAGGAGCGCCCGAATGAAATTCCGCAGGTGCGCGAGCTGCGCATGGTCTGCTCCTATGCCTTCGCCGTCGCTGAGGAAAACGCCGATAACGGCACCGTTGTCACCGCGCCGACCTGCGGCTCGTGCGGCGTGCTTCCCTCCGTGCTGCTTTATATGCAGGAGCGCCACGGCTTCAGCGACGAAGAGATCTGCCGCGCGCTGGCCGTCGCCGGCCTGATCGGCTCGCTGGTCAAGCGAAACGGCTCGATCTCCGGCGCGGAATGCGGCTGTCAGGCCGAGATCGGCACGGCCTGCTCGATGGCCGCCGCCGCGCTCTGCGAGCTGAAGCACATGACCATCGAGCAGACCGAATACGCCGCCGAGGTCGCCATGGAGCACCAGCTCGGCCTCACCTGCGACCCGATCTGCGGCCTCGTCCAGATCCCCTGCATCGAGCGCAACGCCGTGGCCGCTAAGCGCGCCATGGACGCGTTCAATCTGGCCAATTTCCTCTGCGGCTCGCGGAACATCAGCTTTGACATGGTCGTGCGCACGATGAAGGAGACCGGCCGCCACATCAGCGCGAGCTACCGCGAGACGAGCGAGGGCGGCCTTGCCAAGCTCTATAACCGCCGCAGCGGACTGTGAAGGAGCGAAGCGCGCCTCCCTACTGCGCTTCGTTCCCCTGCTTCCCGCGCTTGCGAACCATCTGGAAAATCGCAATCAGGTTCGAAACAATGGTCAGAAGGTCAAACACAAAGAACGCGTAGTTCTTGATCGAGAGGTCATAGATCGCCCAGAGCACCTGTGCCGCCGTCAGAACGGCCTTGAGCAGCACGTCGTTCTTCGTGTCGAGAAAAACCGTGAACAGGCAGGCCGCAGCCAGCGGCAGCAGACCGATCACGGCAAAACCGTTGACCCAGATGGTCAGTCCGGCCTGCGCGGCGATGAACACGAGCTTCCACACCCATGTAAAAGGCACGAACACGCAGAACACATTGCGCACGATGCTGATGATATTGATGGCTGCGCCGGAATATCCGCCCAGCAGGATGCTGCCGACCGCCTGAATGGCAAACTGGATGTTCTGCGCGACCAGAATGCTGCGCTTGGTCTTCAGCAGACCGCTGACGACCATGATGACCGCGCCCACGAACGAGATGATATTTGCAAGAATGACAATGTTCATTGTTTCCTCCGAGCTTTCGCTTCGTATTGTATCGCCGCCTCGGTTCATACTGTTCATACTAGGGAAGAGCTTTTTATAGCGCCAACGGCGCGTCAGATCCTGCATGAGACGGCGCAGCGTGCTTTCGCACGATGCGAGTGTGCGTAGCACACGGGATTCTTGATTCAATATTTGAACCAAGAATCAGGATCAAATTTTGACTTTTCGGTCAAATTGCGCAGCCAGAGCCGCAAAAACAGAGCCACGGCAAGCTTCGCCCCGCCATGGCTCGTTTTTTATGGCAGCACCGCACAATTTAGCAAGCAGCGTCGGCGCAATTGCGCGGTGTTGCCCTATCAAATTTCGACCGCTCAGCTCTTTGTGGGCTGCTTGCGCCGGCTCAGCAGCTTGGCGCCCCATTCGAAATACAGTCCGTTCGGCATGGTCAAAAAGCTGAGCGAATCATACAGGCTGACGAGCGCGGAGAAACTGTTGCGCATGTCATAATCGTCGATCGTCGCCTGCTCCATGTAATCTACAATCGAGCCGTTTCGGACGGCGTTGAACAAGCGCTTTATGCTGCGGTTTTCCGTCTGCATCCGTCGCAGATATTGCTCCGACAGTTCTATGTCGCCGAGCTTAAAATAGAGGATCGACAGCGGCAGCAGGAATTCCACGCATTCCTCGCTGCCGTATTTCAAAAAGAGCCTGCGCGCAGGCTTTTCCTCCTCCAGCGCCGCATAGATCGCCATGAGCGTATAGCGTATGCCAAGGTTATCGTTTCTGCACAGGCGCAGCATCTCCCGCGCGGTGTCCATCGCCTTGCGGTATCTGTCGCAGAGCAAAAGAATTTTGACATAGCTGTCGAGGAGCTGCATATAGGGGCGCGTCTGCCAGACCAGCCAGAAATCCCCGACATTGTTTTTGAGATAACCGGCCTGCCGCATCTGCTCCGTGCCCTCGGCGACGAGCTCCTCCAGACGCGCCGCAAGCTCAAGCGGCTCCTTGGCATCCAGCAAGATCATCTGCAGCTTCGCTTCCAGATTATCCGGCTCTAAGCCGAGCGCCTCTGTCAAGTATTCCCGCTGTTTTTTCTTGGTGGTCGCCTGAGCCGCAAGCTCCAGATAATCCTCCGCCGTGACCGGCCCCTGCATTGTGCGTCTCTTGATCATTTCGTTATATTCGCGGATGAATTGCGCCTTCAGGCGCGCCTCGTCCTCCGGCGTTTTGATCTCGTCGGCGTGCTCGGCCATAAACGACTCATATTTACCCGGTAAATCCTTAAATATCATGCATTTTCCCTCAATTCAAATTCAGCAGCAGCCACAGCGCCACGCCTGCCGCAACGGCGACCGCCGCAGCGACGAGCGCGCAGATCCGCCTGCGGCGCACGAGCCGCTTGCGGTTTTCCCCGGTCGGAATGAGCGGCTTTTCCTCCAATGCGGCCGAGGCGCCGCAGTTCGGGCAGAATTTCATGCCCTCAAGATATTCCGCCCGGCACGTCTGGCAAAGGTGCAGACGCGGCGCGGCTTGTTTTGTCTGTCCGTCCAAAATAGGATCCCTCCGACATCGTTTTCGACGTTTTCTTTTTATTATACAGGAGAAATCCACCGATTTCAAGCACAAGAATTACGAAAAAGCGATTGACAGCACCTAAAAAAAGGGGTACGATATAGACAATGAAGTAAAAAGGAGACCGTCATGGATAAAATACATGTAACAGGCCACCGGAACCCAGACACCGATTCCATCGTTTCTGCCATGGCCTATGCCGCCCTGCGCAACGCTCTCGGCGACCGCGAATACGTCGCCGGCCGGCTGGGGCACGTCAGCGACGAGACGCAGCTTGTGCTCGACCGGTTTGGCTTCAGCGCCCCGGAGCGCATCATCACCATGCGCACGCAGGTGCGCGACCTCGACTACGACACGCCCCCGGCGCTGTCGGCCAAGCTGCCGGTCAGCCGCGCGTGGTCGGTGCTGACGCAGGATCGCTCCATCCCCGCCATTCCCATCACGAACGACGACGGCACGATCTACGGGATGCTCTCCACCGGAGACATCGCCGCAAGCGACATGCAGGCCATTGAGCACCCGCACATCGACGGTCTGCCGGTGTTCAACCTGCTGAGCGTTCTCGAGGGGCGGATCCTCAACGAAGCCGGCAATCTGGTCGACACGATCAACGGAAACGTGGTCATCGCCCTGCCCCAGAGCTGCGAAAATCTGCTCTTCAACGGCCGCGACAACATCGTGCTCTGCGGCGACCAGCCGGATATGATCCGCCGGGCGCTTAAGCTCGGCGTGGAATGCCTCATTCTCTGCCAAGCAGAGCTGGACGAGGAGCTGCGCAAGCTCCCCACCGACACCTGCATCATCTCGACGCCGTTCGACGCGCACCGCGCCGTGCGCCTGATCTACCAATCCGTGCCGATCAGCCGGGTCTGCCGCACGGACGACCTCGAATGCTTCCATCTGGACGATTTTGTCGACGACGTCCGCGAGGGGATGCTCAAGAGCCGCTACCGCTGCTACCCCATTCTCGACGAAAACGAGCACGTTGTCGGCACGCTCTCGCGGTATCATCTGATTCGGCCGCGCCGCAAGCGCGTCGTGCTCGTCGACCACAACGAGGTCGCGCAGTCCGTTCCCGGGCTGGATCAGGCGGAGATCCTCGAGATCATCGACCACCATCGCCTTGCCGACATTCAGACCGGCAATCCGATCTATTTCCGCAACGAGCCCGTGGGCAGCACAACGACGATCATCGCCGGGATGTATCAGGAAAAGGGTCTGATGCCGTCGGAGAAGCTCGCAGGGCTGATGGCGGCGGCCATTGTCTCGGACACCGTCATGTTCAAGTCCCCCACCTGCACCCAGCGCGACCGCAATATGGCCGAGCGCATGGCGCGCATTGCAAACGTCTCGCTTGAGGAGCTTGGTCAGCAGATCTTCTCGGCCTCGTGGTCCGACGGCAAGAGCGCCCACGAGATGCTCTTCTCCGATTTCAAAGACTTCCATATCGCCGGGCACAATCTCGGCGTCGGCCAGATCACCTGCGTCAACTCCGCGCACATCCTCAAGCGCAAGAACGAGTTCCTCGAGGAGATGCGCAAGACGCTTGAGGAAAAGGGCTACAGCCTCATGCTGCTGATGCTCACGGACGTGCTGCTCGAGGGCACGCAGCTCATCTACCTTGGCGACGAGGAAACAGTGCGCATGGCCTTCTCGCCGGAGGCCAAGGGCAACGCCGTCTTCCTTCCGGGCGTCATGTCCCGAAAAAAGCAGATCATCCCCGCCCTCACGGCCATGTGGGGCTGAGCGCCCCAAATTCCCGCGTTTCTGCCGCAGAAAGCAGAGACGCGGGCTTTTTTTGCCCCGGAAGCCCGGAAACCCGGCGTATTTTTTAGTACAATTTGCCGCTTAGTGTCATAAATCGGTGCATCGGACGCATTTTGACCGTTTTCACGCCGTCCGTTTTCTGCTAAACTGGGCGCAAAGCCTGTTGAGGAGGAATGGTCTATGCACTCCGTGATTCCGATGCGGATCGCGAAAATCAGCCACGTCGTGCTTTCCGCGCTGCTGTTTGCCATCGGGATTCTGCTCGTCGTGAATCCGACGCTGTCTGTCACGATCCTTGAAAAATTCTGCGGTGTCTTTCTGATCCTTTTTGGCGCGTCAAAGGTCATTGGCTATCTTTCCAAGGATCTTTACCGCCTCGCCTTTGAGTACGACCACGTATTCGGCTATATCATCGCCGGGATCGGCGTGATCTTCCTCATCCGGCCGGACTCGCTGCTCATGCCGGTCTGCATCCCGCTCGGGATCGTCGTCTTCGCCGACGGCGTCATCAAGATCCAAGTCGCGCGGCACGCAAGGCGCTTCGGCCTCGGCGCGTGGTGGGCGATCCTCTCGCTGGCCGTGCTGGCCGTGCTCGGCGGTCTGTTTCTCGCGATCTATCCGCTGCGCGACGAGATCCAAATGGCGACCGTCCTCGGCGCGATCCTGATGCTCGAGGGCGTGCTCAGCGCCGTGACCGTCCTGACCTCGGTCAAGATCAAGTCCTACGCCGAGCCGGGCTATTTCAAAAAGCACCGTCAGGACAAGGAGCAGCAATACCCATCCCGTTAAAAACGGCATCCCTGCCGCCAAGCGAGGTGCGCACGCGCCTCAACCAAAAAAGAAAGAAGGATTTTTATTATGAATGCAAACGATGTGAAGGCAAAGATCAAGGAAATGCTCTGCGAGCGCCTCGGCATTGAGCCGGATGTGCTGGAATATGACACGACGCTGTTCGGCGAGGGCATCGGTCTGGACTCGATCGACTCTCTTGAGATCATCTCCGCCATTGACGAGGAATACGGCGTGGAAATGACCGGCGTCGGCAAGGAGCACTTCAAGAACATCGACGCGCTGGCCGCCTATGTTCTGGCGCATCACGAGGGCTGAAGAAGCATGACGGACAACAAAAACCGCTGCGTTATCACCGGTCTTGGCGTGATCAGCGCCATCGGTGGGAACGTCGCCGAGTGCTGGGACAGCATTCTCGCGGCGCGCTCCGGCATTGACCACACGCATTCGGTCGACACCGAGCACTGCTACGCCGACTACGCCGCCGAGGTCAAGGGGCTTGAGGACACCGAGGAGCTTGACCGCTCCTCGGCACTCTGCCTCAAGGCTGCAGGCGAGGCGCTTTCGGACGCGGGACTGACCGATTTCGGCGGAAGCCCGCGCGCAAGCGTCATTATGGGAAGCTGCGTCGGCGGCGGCCGCAGCATCGAGCACTACTATAAAAACGGCAAGCCGAGCGAGGACGCGCTCAAGATGCCGATCTCGGCGATCGCCAACCACGTCGCCTCGTCCTGCCATGCAGGCGGCGTCGTGACGAACGTCGCCAACGCCTGCGCGGCCGGCACCATCAGCATTGCCTACGCCGCCGACCTGATCCGCGCAGGGCGCGCGGATGTGGTCGTTGCCGGCGGCGCGGACGCCTTCTCGTCCGTGCCCTATTCCGGCTTTCTTTCGCTGCACGCGCTCGACGAGGAATCCTGCTCCCCGTTCAACCACTCCCACGGCATCACGCTCGGCGAGGGCGCGGGCGCGGTCATCGTCGAGTCCTATGAGCACGCCGTCGCGCGCGGCGCGCATATTTACTGCGAGGTGCTCGGCGCGGGCATCAGCAGCGACGCGCACCACATCACCGCTCCGCGTCCCGACGGCGCAGGGCAGATCAGCGCCATTCGCAGCGCCATAGCGTCCTCGGGGCTGACCCCGGCGGACATCGATTATGTCAACGCCCACGGGACCGGCACGGCCAAGAACGACGAGGCCGAGTTCCTCTCGCTGCACACGATCTTCGACGGCCGGAACGACGCGCTCAGCGTCAGCTCCACCAAGGCCATGACCGGCCACTGCCTCGGCGCGGCCGGCGCGGTGGAATCCGTCTTCGCCATCAAGGCTCTGACGGAGAACGTCGTCCCGCCCACGCTGGGCTACCGTCCGGAGGATCTGTCCGCGCTGGCCGAAAAGGCCGGGAGCATGGACTTCTGCCCGAACGTGCCGCAGAAAAAGGAGCTTCGTGCCGTCATGGACAACTCCTTTGCCTTTGGCGGCAACAACGCGAGCATCGTTTTCAGCAAGGGTGCCGGGAACGTTCCCGCCTCGCCCGATCGCCGCGACATCGTTCTGACCGGCATCGGCATCGTCTCGCCGGTTGGCAACGGCAAGGCCGCCTATCTCGACGCCTGCCGCACGGGCAGAAGCTTTGAGGGCGCCGAGGGGCACGCCGCCGTCGGCGCGGAGGACTACGCCGCGCACGACTTGAAAATGGCGTTTTACCGCAAGCTCGACCACCTCAGCCAGCTTCAGGCCGTCTCCGGCATGGACGCGCTGAAGGACGCGGGCTATGCCGTGACCGACGAAAACGCCGAGCAGATCGGTCTGATCGTCGGAACGTCCGAGGGCGCGCTCAGCCCCAGCTGCGATTTCCAGCAGCTCATCGTCGGCAAGGGAAACGCCGGCGGCAGCGCCTTCAAATTCCCGAACACGGTCTATAACGCCGCGGGCGGCTATCTCTCCATCTGCGCCGGCATCCGCGGCTATAACGTCACGGTGACCAACGGCGCGCAGTCCGGCCTGCAATCGGCGGCCTACGCCATGCAGGTGCTGCGCGACGGCCGCGAGCAGGCCATGCTGGCCACCGGCTCGGACGAAAACAGCGAGATCATCTCCGAGCTGGCACACGGTCTGGGCATTGCCGCTGACGAGCACACCGTTCCGTATGACAACAAATCCGTCTGCTCTCTCTCCGACGGCAGCGTCTCGCTGCTGCTCGAGGATGCCGAGGCTGCGCGCGCACGCGGCGCCGAGGTCTATTGCCGCCTGCGCGGCTACGGCATGGCGCACGAGAGCGTCCCCTTCGGCACGGTCAGCGGCTCTGCCGACGGTCTTGTCCGCGCCATCGAGGACGCCCTGCGCGACGCGGGCATGACCGCCGCCGAGATCCACGGCGTGGTCGGCTTCGCAAACGGCATGGAGCGCCTCGACGCGCTCGAGACCGAGGCGCTCGGGCGCCTGTTCTGCCCGAGCTGCATCCCCGTCATCACGGTCAAGCGCCGCGTCGGCGAGGGACGCGCCGCCTCGGCCGCATTGGCGCTGGCGCAGGGCGCTCTGATCCTGCACGGGGATCTGCCGGAGGAACGCGACGCTTATCTGGAGGGTCGGCGCGTGACCGTCCCGACCGCCTCGATGAACAATCTTCTCGTGATCTCCTACGCACCCGGCGGCTCCTACACCGCGCTGGTGCTGAGCAGATAAGAAAGGAGCCTGCCATGAAGACTGCCCTTGTGACCGGCGCGTCGCGCGGGATCGGCCGAGCCTGTGCGCTGCGGCTCGCCGCCGACGGCTGCGCCGTCGCGATCAACTATGCGCACAACGAGGCCGAGGCGCAGGCCGTGCTCGACGAGATCCGTCAAAAAGGCGGTGAGGGAATGCTCTGCCGCGCCGACGTCTCCGATCCGGCACAGGTCAAGCAGATGGTGCGCGACGTCAGCAAGACCCTCGGAGGGCCGGACATCCTCGTCAACAACGCCGGGATCGTGCGCGACGAGTATCTGCTGATGCTGAATCCCGAGACGCTTGAGCGCTGCATGGATCTGAACGTCAAGGGCTATTTCTACTGCGCGCAGCAGGCCGTTTTGAAAATGTTCCGCAAAAAATGCGGCGTCGTCATCAACATTTCCTCCGTCAGCGGGAGCTTCGCTCTGCCCGGACAGAGCGTCTACAGCGCCACAAAGGGCGCCGTCAACGCAATGACGCGCACGATGGCCAAGGAGCTTGCGCCCTACGGCATCCGCGTCAACGCCGTCGCGCCGGGCTTCATCGAGACGGACATGCTCGACGCCCTGCCCGACGAAAAAAAGCAGGAATACCTCAAGGCCATTCCGATGCACCGGCTCGGTCAGGCGCAGGAGGTCGCGGGCGTCGTGTCGATGCTCGCCTCGGACGTCTGCTCCTATATGACCGGTCAAATTCTGACGCTGGACGGAGGTCTTTCTTTATGATGAATATTTTTGAGGTCAACCGCCGTCTGAAGCAGCGTCCGCCGTTTCAGATGATCGAGCGCGTCACGGAGCTGACGCCCGGCGAGGCCGCCGTCGGTCTGAAGACCGTCTCGGTCAACGACCCGTGGTTTGCCGGTCACTTTCCCGGCGAGCCGATCCTGCCCGGCGTGCTTATCATCGAGAGCTGTGCGCAGCTCTGCTCGTTGACCGTCGAGGCGGACGGCACGGCCGCCGACACGCTCTATGTGCTGCTCAAGGTCGACCAGTTCAAGTTCTTGCGGCCGATCCTGCCGGGAGACGTTATGACCGTCTCCGTCTCAAAAAAGAGCAAGGCAGGGCCGCTTCTGACCTTTGAGGCCGCGGTGCACGTCGGAGACACGCTTTGCAGCAAGGGCTGCGTCTCCTTCACCGCGATGCCGAAGCAGAGTCTGGAGGAGTCTTAACATGGGCAAAACAGCATTTTTATTTGCCGGACAGGGCGCGCAGACCGTCGGCATGGGGCGCGATTTCTATGAAGCGAGCGCCGCCGCAAGGGCCGTCTTCGACCTCGGAGAGCGCCTCTGCCCCGGCATTCTGCGGCTCTGCTTTTCCGGCGATCCGGCCGAGCTGAACCGCACCGAGAACACTCAGCCGGCGCTGTTTCTGACCGATCTGGCCATTGCGCAGGCCGTGCGCGAGGCCGGCATTGCGGCCGATGCCGCGGCGGGCTTCTCGCTCGGCGAGATCCCGGCGCTGGCCTTCTCCGGCGCGCTCGACGTCGAGGACGCCTTCCGCCTCGTCCTGCTGCGCGGCAAGACCATGGCCGAGCAGTCGGCGCTGCATCCCGGCGGCATGGCCGCCGCGCTCAAGCTCGACGCGCAGACAGTCGAGGCCGTCTGTGCGCAGCTCCGTGAGTTCTGGCCGGTCAACTATAACTGCCCCGGGCAGATCTCCTGCGCCGGAAGCGCCGACGAGCTCGACGCCTTCTGCGCCGCCATCAAGGAAAGGGGCGGCCGCGCCGTGAAGCTGGCCGTCAGCGGCGCGTTCCACACGCCCTATATGCAGCAGGTCGCGCCTGTTCTTCGCCATGCCCTCGGCGGCATGGCCTTCCGTGCGCCGAGCATTCCCGTCTACGCCAATCGCACCGCCCTGCCCTATCCGGCGCAGGAGGCCGCACGCATCGAAACGCTGAGCATGCAGGTCTGCTCCCCGGTTCGCTGGGAGGCGACGCTTCGCGCGCTCCGCGAGGACGGCTTTGACCGCTTCATTGAGGTCGGCGCGGGGCAGACCCTGACCGGCTGCGTCAAGCGCACGCTGCCGGAGGCACATTTCGCAACGATCAATACCGTCGAGCAGCTCGACGGATTAAAAAAGGAGGCATAAACCCATGGCAAGCGTCTTGCAGAAGCTTCGCAATTCCACGGCAACGCGCGTCTGCGCCGCCTGCAAGCAGGCAACGGACGAGGCGACGCTCGTCCGCGAGCTCTTTGTCTGCCCGCATTGCGGGCATTTGATGCCCATACCGGCACGTGTGCGCATCGAGCTTTTGGCCGATTACGGCACCTTTCAGGAGCTGTTCGGCGAGGAGGTCTTCACAGACCCCATCGACTTCCCCAATTATTCCGAAAAATTCTCTGCCGCGAAGGCAAAAAGCGGCGAAAACGAGGCCGTTCTCTGCGGCGTCGCGCAAATCATCGGCAACCGCACCGCCCTGTTCGTCATGAATCCCGAATTCATGATGGGCTCGATGGGCACGGTCGTCGGCGACCGCATCACCGCGCTGTTTGAGTATGCCACGCTGCACCGCCTCCCGGTCGTCGGCTACACCGTCTCCGGCGGCGCGCGGATGCAGGAGGGCGTGCTCTCGCTGATGCAAATGGCCAAGGTCTCGGCAGCCGTGCGCCAGCACAGCGACGCCGGACTGCTCTTTATCGCCGGTCTGACCGACCCGACCATGGGCGGCGTGACGGCGAGCTTCGCCATGCTCGGCGATCTTCTCTTTGCCGAGCCTCATGCACGCATCGGCTTTGCCGGAAAGCGTGTGGTCGAGCAGGTCGCCGGCGAAAAGCTGCCCGACAGCTTCCAGACGGCGGAATTTCAGCTTCAGAACGGATTTCTCGACGAGATCGTCGAGCGCAAGGATCAGCGCGAGCATCTGGCAAAGCTGCTGATGCTGCACAGACGCTAGGAGGGCAGTGCTATGACCGTTTATGACAAGCTTCTCTGCACCCGCAAGAGCGGCCGTGCGACCGCAAAGGATTACATACTCTCGAACACCGTCATCACTGATTTTATAGAGCTGCACGGCGACCGCTATTTTGCCGACGACCACGCCGTCATCGGCGGCATCGGGATGCTCCGCGATCTGCCCGTCACCGTCATCGGCATCGAAAAGGGGCATGAGCTCAGCGAGCGCGTCGACCGAAATTTCGGCTGCGTTCTGCCTGAGGGCTACCGCAAGGCGCTGCGTCTGATCCGTCAGGCGGAAAAATTCGGCCGTCCGGTGCTCTGCATTGTCGACACGCAGGGCGCAAACTGCGGCAAGGGCGCCGAGGAACGCGGCGCGGGCGAGGCCATTGCCCGCAATCTCTATGAGCTGAGCGGCGTGCGCGTCCCGATCATCGCGCTGATGATCGGCGAGGGCGGCAGCGGCGGCGCTCTGGCGCTGGCGGTCGCCGACCGCGTCTGGATGCTGAGCAACGCCTATTACTCCGTTATTTCGCCGGAATCCTGCGCAAGCATTCTGTTCAAGGATCCCGCACGCGCCCCCGAGGCAGCCGAGCATCTGCGTCTGACCGCGCAGGATCTGCTCGAAATGCAGGTCATTGAAAAGATCGTCGACGAGCCGCAGGACTTCACCGACGCAAAGCAGCGCTCCAAATTCTTCTCGAATCTGCAGGCGAGCCTTTACAAGGAATTCAAGCGCCTGCGCCGTCTTGAGCCGGAGCTTCTGATCTCCCGGCGTTACGAAAAATATCGCAAGATCGGTCGTTACCCGCAGTATTCCGTCGGCGAAACGTCCGTTCGGAGGGTGAAGAGCGGTGTGCTCTGAGACCGGGCAGAGGCAAATTCTCGTGCTCAACGGCAGCCCGCACCGCAGCGCAAGCACGACCATGACGGTCGTCAACGCCTTCGTCGAGGGGCTGCTGGCAAGCGGCGGCTGCACGGCCGAGGTCGTCTGCGTCTCTGAGCTGAACATCCGCCCGTGCATGGGCTGCCTGTCGTGCTGGGCTCGGACGGAGGGGCGCTGCGTCATAGAAGACGACGATATTGCCGCGCTCAAGGAAAAAATTCTCCGCGCAGACATTGTGATCCAAGCCTTTCCGCTCTATTTTTTCGGCGTTCCGGGGCAGGTCAAGCTGATGACCGACCGGCTGCTGTCTATGATGAACACCTATCAGGGGCAGCATGCGCCGCGCGACGGCGCATCGGCGCACGGGCTGCGCTATCCCAGCCCCACGCGGAGATTTCTGCTTTTCTCCGGCTGCGCCTATGTCGAGACCAACGAGGTCTATGAGCCTGTGCGCAGGCAGTATGATCTGATCTGCGGGCGCGGAAATTACACCGCCGTATTTTGCCCCCAGCTTCGCACGATGGTGCGCAACGGCGGCACCCGTCTGGAGCGGACGCTCGAGCGTTTTCGCGCTGCAGGCGAGGAATTTTATAAAACCGGCGCTCTGTCCGGGCAGACCCTGCGCGCGCTCACACGGCCGCCGTTTTCCGACGGCGTCTATCAAACCGTTCTGTCGCACGTCTGGGCGGAGGAGCGCGCAAAAGGAGCCGATGAACATGATCCAGCTTGCAATTGACCTTCTGGGCGCGGATACGCCGGAGGAAACGCTCTGCACGGGCGCGCTGCGCGCGCTCGAGGCGCGCGACGATCTAATTTTGCATCTGTTCGGCCACGCCGAGCGTCTTTCCTCTCTGGTGGAGGCCTCCCCTGCCCGCGCTCGGGCTGAATTGGTCGACTGCGCCGGAACGGTGACGAATTACGACGATTCCATGACGGCCTATCAGCAGGCCGACGCCTCGATCGCCAAGGCTATGCGTCTGGCTGCGGAAAATGACGACGTCCGCTCCGTCATCACCTGCGGCTCCACCGGAGCGGCCATGGTCTGCGCGATCATGCTGCTCGGACGCAGGCGCGGAATGCGCCCGGTCCTCGCCGTGGAGCTGCTCGACCGAAGCGGGCAGCCGCTTCTGCTGCTCGACTGCGGCGCAAACATCGACACCCGAGCGGAAAACTATGTCTTTTTCGCCGAGCAGGGCAAGGACTATATGCAGCGCCTCGGCTATGCCGCACCGCGCATTGCCCTGCTATCCAACGGCGCCGAGGACACCAAGGGCTGCGAAACGGTCAAGGCCGCCAACGCGCTGCTGCGCCGGCAGGCCGACCTGAATTTCATCGGCAACCTCGAGGCGACCGAAGCGCTCAACGGCAAAACGGACGTCATCGTCTGCGACGGCTTCCACGGCAACATTCTTCTCAAGTCGATCGAGGGAACGGCCAAGGCCGTGCTCTCCGAGCTTGACTCTCGGCTGGGCGGAGCAGTCGACAGCGACGTGCTGCAAGCGATTCGCCGCAAATATGACTACAACACGCAGGGCGGCGCCGTTCTGCTCGGCGTAAAAAAGCCGGTCTGGAAGGGGCACGGCTCCGCCGCAGCCGAGGCCATGGAGCATATGATCGCCAAGGCCTGCCTGATCGCGGAGCACACATGACCCTTTCATAAGCACCCGACGTCCCCAATAAACGCAAAGCTCCCGACTCCACAGACGTTTTTTCTGCGAAGCCGGGAGCTTTGTATTTTGTTATTTTGTGCCGACGGAGGCCGTGTCTCCGAGATCCTCCGGCCGAACGCCGGAGAGAAAGCGGCGCGCAAGGGCGCACAGCAGCCATGCGATCCCTGCGACCGCCAGAAACACCACGCCGTGCAGCCGCGCCGGGAACTGGAAAATAAAGCCGTACATGAGCTGTCCAAGCGGCGACATGCAGCTCACCAGCGCCGAGACCGTCGCCATAACCTTGCCGAGCAGATTTTTATCGGTGATGCTCTGCGCAAAGGACATCATTTCGATATTGAACATTGTGGCGAACATCATGGCAAGGAAGCACATGACCATTAAAATCGCATATTCCAGTCCGATGCTCAGCGGCAGCAGCAGCGCGACGCCCTCAAGCGCGACGAAGCACGAGCAGATCGCCAGCAGAAGGTGGCTCTTGCGGATGGAGAATCTCCGCCCGAAGAAGGTGCTGATGACGCCGCCGGTGATGCCGCCGAAGGCAAGCACCGCCTGAACGTAGCCGAGCTTTGATTCATTGAGGCTCCAATTCTGCGTCACAATGACCGGAAGCGAGATCACGATGAGCGAGGCAAGGAAAAGATTGAACAGCGCCAGCAGCGCACTGCCCTGAAACAGGATGCGCCGCTCATAGAGCATATAGTGCAGGCTCTCGCGCATATCGTCGCGCACGATATGGAAGACGGAACGCCCCGCCTTGCGCCTCGTGAAGGGAATGCGAATGAAGATCTCCATCACGGCCGAGGCGAAGAAGCAGCAGCCACCGATCCAGAGCAACGCCTTGATGCCCAGCGCGGCATAGAGGATGCCGCCGATCGCAGGGCCGAGGATGCTCGCAAGCATATGCACCTCGTTGACCAGCGCATTGCCGGTCATGATCCCGTCTTCGCCGACGAGCAGGGGGATGCTGGCAAGCACCGCCGGCTCATAGGTCGCGGCAATGCCTGAAAGCGCCATCATCGTCACGCAGATCAGCAGCACCTGCGGCGCAAGGTCGAAGACCAGCGTCATAATGAAGATCAATAGTGCGGTGAAAAAATCCAGCCCGACCATGATGTTGCGCTTGTTCACACGATCGGCCAGCACGCCGCCGATCAGGGAAAACACGATCGTCGGGATCACGGACAAGGAGCTGACTACACCGAAAACGCCGGAGGAATCGGTCAGCTCGAGAATGTAGACCGGCAGAGCAAAGCGGATGACCGCACTGCCGAACATGGAGATGACCTGTCCGATCAGAACCATGGTAAAGTCGCGGCCGAGCCGCAGTCGCTTCGGCTTTGATTGCTTCATGGCGTCACTCCTCTCAAATTGGTTTTTGCGCCTGACGCGCGGAACCGCGCGGAGCGCTCGCGCCGTCCGGCCGTTTGTTTGACGAACTAGGGAACTTCTGAATAAATCATCTGCGGCGCTCAGCGGGTCTTTTGCCCCAACTTATCGGTTTGAAAACAAAATCCCTCGCTGACCACTCTTGCGATTTAATCAGAGCAGCTTCCCTAGAGGACAGGCTTGCGTATGAGTATTTGTATTATAGCGAAAAAATGTGCGTCTGTAAATAGTCAGACTGCCGAAAACGTCTGCATCCGTCAGGGTGAAACGCTCGGCTCGGTCGACTCGCTCGGCTCGGCGGGCACGTCGGAGATCAGCATAAGGTCGAGGTCGACCGTGCCCTCGATGCCGTCGACCACGCCGCTGTCGGAATATTGCAAAAGGTCAAAATGGTATCCGAAGGTCGGCGTCGCATTATACTCGGCGAGCCAAAGCATATAGGATTTCAGCCGGACAAAATCCAGATGGTTGTTGCCGTAGGTCTGGTTGAAATAGACCCCGGCGCGGAAGCCCGCGTCCTCAACAGCCGAGCAGAACGCCAGCGCGCAGGCCGTCATGTCGACGTCCGCCGCACGCTCCGTGCGCGTGCCCGCACCGGAGTGCTCCCAGTCATAAAACACGGGAAGCTCAAGCGTCTCCCCCTTGAGAAGCTCGCAGACATAGGCCGCCTCCTCAAACGCCTCCTGCTCGTTCGTCGCCTGAGAGAAGAAATACACCCCGACCTGCAGGCCGGCGCTGCGCGCCCCGGTCAAAAAACTGCGGAAATTGTCGTCCTCATAGAGCTTGCCCTCAGTCGAGCCGCGATAGCCCGCGCGCAGGATTACGAACTGCACGCCCGCGTCGGCGACCCGGCTCCAGTCGATGCCGCTCTGATGCGCGGAGACATCGATGCCGACCATGCAGTCCGCATCGCGGTATTTCAGGAACCCGTTTTCCGTGTAATATGCCTCGCTGCTCCATGCGTTCGGACGCGCCGTCTCCTTCGTTTCCGTCGGCTCGGTCTCGTCCCCGCCGCCGAACAAAACGACGCAGAGCAGGATCAGCCCGGCCAGCGCCAGCGCGCCGCCGATCAGGGCAAAAAGCTGTCGATAGAATTTTTTCTTTTTCACGGTGATGCGTGCCATAATCCGCCACCTTTCGACAATGTTCTTTTTTTATTATATCACGTCCGTCAATCCCCGCGAAATGCAAAATTTCCTCTTGTACCGACGCTGAAAATGTAGTAAAATAGAAGCCACCGACGATAGGAGGTTTTATTGTTGAAACGATTCTTCAGCGGTCTGACCGCTTTCTGTCTTTTGCTCACTCTGCTCGGAGCGCTCTCCGGCTGCCATTCCGGCTCCTCCGACAAAACCGCCGCCAAGGCCACTCTGAACGCCGTCGGCGATATTTTCTTCACCGACGCGCAGTTCCGCGCCGCAACGGTCAACGGCACGACGGATTTTTCCGCGACTATGGCCGACGTCGTCCCTTCCCTTCCGACTGCTGACCTGACCGTCGGCAATTTCGAGGGGAATTTCTTCGGCGACCCATATTCCGCAGCGACCGCCAGCTATCCCGACGCTTTCGCCACGCTGCTGGCAAACGCAGGCTTTGACATCCTGCAAACCGCGAATTCCTACACGATCTACAACGGCATCAAGGGCGTGACGCGCACCAAGCAGGTCATCGAGGACACCGGCATGTCCGCACTCGGCAGCTTCACCAGCAACGCCGACCGCAAGAACAATCAGGTCGTCGTGCGCGAGGTCAACGGCATCCGCTTTGCATTCGTTGGCTTCACGAAGGGCGTCAGCGGCATGACCATCCCCGACGATGCGAGCTACTGCGTCAACCTGCTCTACACGGACTACTCCTCGAACTATTCCAAGGTCAATAAGGACGACATTCTCGAGGTGCTCGACGCCGCGAAGGCCACGGCACCGGACGTCATCATCGCCTGCCTGCACTGGGGCAGCGAAAACGTCTCCGAGCCGAGCGAATCGCAGGAGGAGATCGCCACTCTGATGTTCAAAAACGGCGTGGACGTGATCCTCGGCTCCCATTCGCACGTGGTCAGCCCGGTCGAACGGCGCACGGTCACGCTCGACAACGGCAGCAAGAAGAACGTCGTGATCGCCTATAACCTCGGCGACCTGACCGCCGCCGACGAGGGCGAGGTCAAGCTCGCGCCGATCCTGAACCTCGAATTCACCCGAGACGGCGACCTCGGGCAGACCAGCGTCACCGACATCAGCTACCGCGCGGTCGCCTCGGCCGACCTCGGCGAGGAGGTCACGCCGCGTTTTCAGGTGCTCGACGCCGAGAACGCATTGGAGCTTTATGAGAGCAACTATTATGTCCGCATTCCGGACGACGTCTACGAACGCCTGAAAAGCAAGCTGGACGGTCTGGAGAAAGCGCTCTTCCCCGACGGCCGAGATTGAAGCATACAAAAACGGGCAGCGTGTCGAACCGCTTTTCGACACGCTGCCCGTTTTTTATCCGTCGATTTCTTTTTTGCAGTCGCGGATCATCTGCGCATAGGGCAGGGCTTCATAGCCCATTCTGCGGTAGAGCGCCGAGGCGCGCTCGTTCTCCGGCTCGACCTCCAGACGGTAGCGCGCCGCCGGAAGGCGCTCCTCCAGCCAGCGGAAAAACTGCGTGGCGCAGCCCTTCCCCTGATGCTCCGGCCGGACATAGAGCTCCTCGACCCATATCACGCGGCCGCCGGCCTCATGCTGGAACGCGTGGTTCAAAAGCGCATAGCCGGCCTGCTCGTCCTCCGTTTCAAAAAAAACGCACTGCAAATAGCACGTCGAGCGCATCAGCTCATCAAAGGTCGCCGCGTGATAGGCCTCCGGAATCGGATGCAGAACGGCATCCGACTCGTAAAACTCACGGCTCATGGTCAAAAATGCCTCGCGGTCTGCCGCGCAGACCGGACGAATGTGAAAGCTCATCGTTCCTCCTGTTTTTTTGGCGCTCAATCCGACGGCGCGCAATGTCCGCAAGGCTGATAGCCGTTTTGCTCCGCCTCGGCAGCGGTTTTGAAATCAATGCGGTTTGCCTCCTTCGGCAGGAAGGAGCAATCCTCCCTGTGATAGGTTTTGCTTCTGCTGTTTCCGACAAAGGCGCCCTCGGAGGCGCGCACGGCGGTCGTTTCCGCGGCGTGCGACGTCTGCCGCGAGGTCGGCGCCTCCGTCTCGGCCGTTTGCATTGCAGCCTGCTGCTGCGCGTTGCGGAAGCCCGCGTCGTACCCGTCGGAGACGCCGTTCTTTCTGCCGTAATAATGACCGGCAAAATAGGCAAAGATCACGCCCAGCACGAGCAGCAGCAGCGCCACGGCCTGAATGCGGCGCGCAGCCTTCAGCTCCCGCCGCATGGTCTCGTTCTCCCGCCGGAGCTGCGCAAGGCTGACTCGGCTCTGAAATTCCGCAGAATTTTCCGGCGGTTCCGTAAATTCATCAAACAGCAGCTCGTCCGACTCCGTCTCGCCGCCGCCCGCAGGCCTCGTCTCCATGCGCGCTCCCCCTCTCTTTTATGTTTATCTTTATATTTATCTCTTTTTTAGGGAACCTCTGATTAAATCGCAAGAGCGGTCAGCGAGGGATTTTGTTTCCAAATTGAGGTTTGGAAATCGCAGGAATCCTTTTCGTATTTCAAGATTTTCAAACCGATCAGTTGGGGCAAAAGACCCGCTGAG
>OIYX01000063.1_pt1 | contig 35602 bp, 31 predicted proteins | sample 1588431 | NCBI WGS metagenome assembly OIYX01 (sample SAMN03283241) | human gut metagenome | biome: human-associated habitat; material: feces | host: Homo sapiens | place: Peru | collected 2012
TTCAAGCTCTTTACTGCAATTGAGATTGCCATTGAGATTGCTTGCGGATTTTAGGCTTCATTATCTGTAACAACCAAATTCGGGAAGACCTTTTCTACCTCTTGCGCAAGCAAGCCATATTCTTTTCCATGTCCTCCCTTTCGAAGAGTATAAGCTTTAGCTGCCGTTCCTTCGTCTTTAAACTTGTATGAATAAGTACGTAGTTTCTTTAACCCAGACATACAATTAGCTAATGGCTGAATGTTCGTTTTAGCTCTAGCATCTGAGTAATTATAGACATTCTTGACTTGAATACTGTTAAACGTACTCGTTTGTGTGTTGTAGAAAACTACTTGGTCTCCTTGTCCTGCCAATCTCGGATTTGCAGGAGTTATATCTATTTGGAAGAAATGCGAAGAGTTATCTTTGAAATAGATGCTACCATTATGTGTAGTTGGATAGAAAGAATAAGGAGTAGTTGTTCCTATAGTCAATCTTCCAGACGAGTTGTATTTAATCTGAGCGTTTGCAGACATACTGAATGCAGCAAACAGCGAGAAAGCAAATACTTTTCCCAAAAGAGATTTTTTACTAGCCATAATTTTTAAATTTAATGTTTGTAATCTACTATTTTATCAACATTATATATTCTACACTTTATTAAAGATGTTATATATTTGACCACTCAACAAGTAAAACTTGTATTATAGTATAATTGACAAATGCAAAATTAGGAAAATAAATTGAGAAAATATAGGAAATAGACAAAAATATTATTTTACTAACAATTATTTAACATAACTTAATAGTTTATATTTTGATAAATCAAAAAAAGCACTCTAAAAACAAAGAAAGGATTGTATGTTTTGTACATTATCGAGTGTCATTAAGGAAACATTCCCTAAAATAGGCTATACTGGTCTTCTTGGATGGTAAATGAAGTACTATTGCTTTTTTATGGGTTGTATAATAGTTGAAGTTCTGTCATTCTTCGTCTTCTTATAGACTGAATGTACTTGCCTCTCCATCTGCAAAAGTCAAGGTAGTCTTTTTCAATGTTATCCAATCCATGTTCAATCTTCTGCAAGAGACGGCTCTTTGGAAATCTTTTGTTCCCTAATATCTTATAAGGTCCGACATTGTAGGCAAGTACGGCAAGGATTAATGAGTCCTTGCCATACTTGCGGAACATGGCGCATAACTTGGTGAGGTCTGAGCGCAACAAGGAATCGGCTTGCAGATAAGTGAGGTTCTTCTTGAACTTCTCGTGCGGCAATATCCGATGTCCCCATCCGATATAGGGATAGTTGCGCTTAATATCGTGCCATCCCTCGTAATACTTGATGCACCGCACGGCTCGCTCAAAGGATGGCAAAGCAAAGATGCCCAAGTCGTTTTGGCATGGGCTATCGTTTGTAGGTGTTTTGTTCTGTGCCACGATGCTTTGGCACAGAAACAAGAGCATTAGGGTAATATATGTTCTTATCTTTTTCGTCATGGATGTTGTTTTTGTTTTACTTTTGGAGTGTCATTGACTTGTCACTTGGCGTTCTTCTTATTGAATATCTCTGCTATCATGGCTTTCACATCCTCACCAACTTGCACGAAGTTCTTATAGAGGATGCGTTCACGCTCGTCACGGCTTTTGAAGGTGTAGAACTTGGGCAGAGACATATACTCGCTTTCTTCTTTCTTAATGTCTGCCATATTAAAGTCGGTCTTGCAATAGAACTTACTGGTCTTGAACTCATCGCTCTTCTGTATGTTCATACTGCCATTCATGCCGGTCTTGGTTGCCACAAAGTCCCTTGCCGTCTGACCGCAGATCCATCCAGTTGGCATGTCCGAGATTTTACTGGCTGGTACAAGACTGTCCATATTCTCATTCAGGTTGATGCTCGTCTTGTCTCTATCGATGGTCACGCCTTTCTTCAGTTGTACCACCTTTCCAAAAATGTCAGAGGATAGCCATTCCAGAGTTTCCTTGCTTCGTGCCGAACCGCTCACCACATTGCCTACGGTGGTGATAATCTTCTGCATACCAACCTTGCCATAGTCGGCTTCCAACTGCGGCAACTCCTGAAAGCCCAGGGCTACGCTCACCTTGTTGCTTCGGGCTGTGCCTATCAGTCGGTCTATCTTATGAAAGTAAAGTGTAGGCAACTCGTCCACGATGATGCTCACAGGGATGTTCTTGCCTTGCCCTGTGTTCACTCGTGTTACCAGTCGGTTGAGGATTAGGGCATTCAATGCTCCGATGATGCTCTCCATTTCTGGGTCATTGGCTATCAGCAGATAGCTCGGATTCTTCGGGTCACTGACCTTCAGGTCGAAGTCATCTCCATCTTTATGAAATATCCAATAGCTTTCCTTGGTAGCAAGGCGTGAGGTATAGACACGCAGTGTACCTATCATACCCTCCAACTGCTCCATTGCCTTGTTCTTCAAGGCGGTTTGGAATGGTCCTAGCAACGGTGCTACCTCATTGTCGGTCTCTAGCACATTGAAGATGGTCTGGTAACTCTCATTCAGGAAACTCAGAATATGGGGCATATCGCTGTACTTACCCAACCAATAGGCTGGCTCCACTTCTTCTCCTGCATGGTTAAATACCTTTCCGGTCGGTTTCATCTGCATGGTTTTCGGATCAAGTACTTTCTCTGCTATCAGCATCTTGCCGTCTTTGTCGTATGGCTCCTTGCCATAGTTGATGAAGAAGTAGATACAGGCGGCGAGGAAGTTGACGGCTGAGGTCTGGAAGAACTGGTCGCTACCGCCTCCGCCTTCCTTCTTGCCTTTTTGTAGGGATTCAAGCAGTGTTTCTGCGGTCTCACTCGCTGCTGCCAAGTTATTGATATACTTCTGCTGTATCGGGTTCACTCGCTTGGAGTATTCCACATCCACAAAGTTGATGATGTTGAACTTACAGCCTTCTGGCAGTTTGCCCAACTGTTGGTTCTTCTTATAGTGGTAGTACAGTTTGGTTGCCAAGGTAGGGAACTTGTAGTCGTAAACGACCATGGCAAAACCTTTTGCACTGTGCTGACGGATGAACGGCTCTATAATAGAAAAAGTCTTACCGCTACCAGGCGTACCAACTACCCAAGTGCCACGGAATGGGTTTACGATGTTCACCCATCCCTTGCGGAACTTGCCCTTATAGTAGTAGCGCATGGGTATATTCACGCTGTATTTGTTGTATTCCTCCTTTTGGCACTGCTCAAAACTCTCGTTTTCAAAATTGAAACGGTCTTTCATCAGTCCTTCCTTCAAGAACTTCGAGATGTTGTCCAAGGCTATATGCACCAATACCGTTCCGATGATGGTTGTCACCATATAGAGAATGGTGTTTAATCTTAGGGTATAGAGACGAGTGTCCATCGCATAGCCGAAGAGCCACACGGACAATATCAACAGCAGCACGCCACTCACCAAGGGGTACAGCACCTGCCTTCGGGCATCAAATTCCAAGTGTTTCTTGTTTCTCGTACCTACACAGGTGATGCACACCAACAAGAACGTCACCACCTTGCTATACACCAGGTTGCCGTCATGGTAGATGAACCACTGCTTGATGCGGTCGTGCAGGTCGCACACCACACCGCCAAAGCCGTCTATCGCCCTTGGGTCTATGGCATACTCAAAGAACTCCATCAACACGGATATGTAGATGACCGCCCTGAATATCTTGTAAAATCCTTGTAGCTCCTTGCTTTCTTCCATTGGATATGATTGCTATTTTAGAAAAATCGGATTGAATGAGTCGGCTGACAGCACATCGCTATAGTTTACTTTCAGTGATATGGTGCGACCGCTGATTTGATTCTCCGTCATTTCGATGGTTAATTGCTTGTCATTCGGGAATGTCATTTTCCGAATGACTATCACATTTCTATAACCATAACGGAAACGCTTGGTCTGCTCCAACGTAAACACTGGATGCAACTCTACCATCTGTGAGTTGGTGGCCTTGGCGGTCTTCTTATCCGTCAGCTTCAATCGTATTTGGTCTATGTCAAACGGTATGTCTGTCTTGTTCTCCACCGAGAAGTCCAAGAAGAAATAGTCGCCCGATGAATAGATGTTGTTCAGTCGCATCACCATTTTATGCGCTTTGGTCTTCACATTGTTCACATGGGCTTCCGAACTCCATATCTGGCGAGCATAACGAGCCATGTCCGTTGAGGACAATGTGACCGCAGGGTTGTTATAGGCATTCTTTTCTATCTGTTGTATCTCCTTATCCGTCACTGCCTCTTGCAATCTCGTGGTATAGAGCAATGCATACTGTGCACGGTATCGTTCCGTCACGATGGTTATGATGGCAAGCACCTCACCATCTTCATGCATTCCCTCCTTGGGCTTCAAGCGCACGGTATTGTTGATGGGCTGGTCTCCTGCTATCTTGTCGGTGGATATATCCACAAAGCGGATGGGTTCACTTGCCGTAATGACGGTAGTCACTTGCTCGTTCACGGTCAGCTGCTCCATTTCCTGGTAGGTGCAGGGCTGATAGCACTCCGCACTTGTCTGTTGTGCCATCATGGGTGTGGCTGTTATAGCGCACATCATCAATGTGCCAATGGTCTTCTTGATATTCATATTGATGTAATGTTTACTTTGTTGTGTTTAATGTTTACTTGCTCTTGGTATCTTTCGAGTTTATCAGATACACAAAGGTGCCATATTTCAGTTTCACCTTGTTCTTCTTGATTGCCTTTCCTATGGCATTGCTTGTTTTCTGATAGGCATTCTGCATGGTCTGCATGCCCCATTGCGAAAAGCTGCTGCCAGTATTGGTGGTGTTCATATCCACATTGCCGGTTACGGCTCCGCTTGCCACGTCTTTGCTGGTCTCTCGGAACTGGCTGCTTGGCACATACAAGCCTTCCATGCCGTCTGTGTCATAGAGTGACAGGTTGATTTTCACTATCTCATCGTCCACCAACACGCTTTTTACCGTGCCTTTCACTCGTTGCGAACTGAAACCGCTCATGGTGGCATACAGGTATGCGCCTTTCTTCACCACCATTTCACCAATTTCCACATCATCTAACAGTCTCAAACGTACACGGCTTCCATCCATGGCTTTCACATTCTCGTCAATGATAGCCTTTATCAGTGTCGGCTCTTTCTCATTTACTGCCAAGGTATTGAAATAATCCGATGATGTCTTCACCTTTTTCACCACTTCACTTGGCTTGTCATTCTCGTCTGCTTCCTTTCTGGCATTTTCATTCACTTTGATCTTGCCTTCAATGTTGATGCCGCCATTGGCTGAGCCTTGCAGGTCGGTAGGAGAGGTAGCTGCTAAAGTCGAGCTGTTCGATTGCGTGGCTTGCTGTCCCTTCAGCCTTGCTTCGGCAAGTGCCTTGTTCAGCTCCGCCAACGCCTCATTCTCTCTTTGTCGCTCATGGGCTTTTTGTGCTTCTCTCTGTTTTTCCATTTCTGCCTGCTTCTTGGCTTCGGCATCCAACTGTTGCAGTTCTGCATCCGAATACTTGCTTTGGTATTCTTCTTTTTCTTGCTCATTGTCTCGGTCTATATTCTCCACGGCACTATGGTCTTCTATCTTGCCGTAGGCGTTCAACATGTTCTCATACTTTCCTCCAATACCGTCACCGCCCTTGATATGGGCTTGTGGCAGGTTCGGATTCAGATATTCCGTGGTCTGCATATTGGCATCCTTCTTCTCCGCCACCTTGGTATCAAAGAGGTCGAAGATAAAGTAGGAGGCACCAAGCAGTGGAAGATAGACAATCGCAGGTAGCATGTACTTGGGTTGTCTGAAATTGATTCTTTCTGTCAGCTTCATCGTTATTTGTCTTTATGAGGATGGCGTGCATCCTCATTGGTCCTTACTATATTCTTTGCATTCCCCATATTCTGATGGCGAGCCTTTATCAGCGAGTCCTGTCTCTCCGTGGCGGTGCGTCGCTCGCCCTGATAATGGTAAGCTCTTGCCATGCGATAGATGTTGAAACTGAAGCTCACACCAACAAATCCGAACACGATGACCAGGAACAGTGTCTTGTGCAAGTCGGCAAACCTTTGCACCTTGGCTGCCGCCTTGTCTATCCTGCACATCTTGGCAAACTTCCTTCCGGCTCTCACGTCTCGCTCATAGCGTTCCTTGTATTTGGGATCGTCCTTGTCGGGCATCTTCTCCCCAATGAGCATCTGCTTAAATCCTTTTGTGTTCATCGTTATTTCTTTTTATTTTTTACCTTTTTACTTTTTTACCCTTTTACCTTCAATAGTTGCTCTTCGTCTTCTGGTCAATATCCTTGTTGAGCAAGGTTCTCCAGTTCACTATCAGCAATCCATGTGGATTGTTGTCAGTCCTCGGAACTCGTTTCAGTTGTCCTGCCGTCACCAGCTCACGTGTCAGCACATTGGTTCTGCGCTCGATGCGCTGTCTGCCATAGTAGGTAAACTCCATCTTCTCCTTGTTGAACTTGATACTGTCACAGAAGATACTGAACACGGCACTCGTTCCCATGATGTTGGAGTAGAAGCCCTTTTCCTTCAGTGTATTGTACTGCGCCAGTCCTGTCTCATCCACCAGATACATGGCTTTCTCCATCGTGTATTTGATGTACTTGTCATCGGGTGCCAATGTAAAAAAGTAGTGATGGAACATCTCGATATGACTCTTTGCTTCCACATCCAGTGTCTCATCCATCGTCGTGCGCTGCACCAGAATAGGCACATTGCCGTCCAATACATAGATTTTGTTCTGTGCATCCACCACCATGTTCTTTGCCGTCCAGATGCTACTGATACTTATCAGCACGCATCCAACCAGAAACAGACTACAGATGATAGTCACCAACTTCACCTTATTCTCTAAATTCTTGATTACCATTGTTATTTTGCTATTATTTTATCTTTTTACTTTTTTGCCCTTATCAGTGCATCACATGGGCAAGTGTTCCCTGTGCCGACATTTTGGCTTGCTGTGCCACACCCTCACCGAAGTTTCTTGTAGAGAAGGCGGTATCGCCCTCAGGAATCATCCAAGCTGCCAAGTCTGGAACCAAATTCAGACACTTCAAAGCCACGATGCTTGCTGCCATCAGATACCCTGCCGAGAAGAACGAGTTCTGCAAGTATGCCGCCATCGTCTGCTCCGATGCGGTGATTGCCGTCAGGTTCTCCACCTGTATGCAGAGCACGATGTCGAAGAGCAATAGCACGTAGAAGCCCACGAAGTAGAGCATGGCTCCATAGAAATGCACGGTCAGATACCTTGTCAGCCACTTCGCCCAACTGCTTTCCCATTTCGGCAGTAGCGAGAACGCCCATTGTATCGGTCCAAATATCGTCAGCATTCCCAACAGTATCTGTTGACAATAGATGGTGCTCCACCAACCGATACGGAAGACGATCAATGCTATCAGCATTACTATCTTGTCGATGTTCACTACGGCTCCTGCAGTCAGTGAGGTAAACCACAGCTTGGCTGCGTCCTTTTCCATGTTGGTCACTTCATCCACACCTGTTTGCTCCATGGTCGATTCCACCAGATTCGGGTCTGTTGTTCCCTTATGGGCAATGTCTGCCTGGGCTTGTACGTTGGTGTACATCGTGTCTCTGGTGTAGATGAGCTGCTGAACTTCCGTAAACTTGTCCTCTATCTGTGTGGCTTCCGCCTCATAAAGGTCATGGGTATAACTTCCGATGGAGTTTGGAATGTAACTCAGGAAGTCCAATACGCACCAACTGCTACCACTATTTGTCATACCAGTATCGGCTGGTGGGTACCACCAACAGAGGATGATGCTTATCACCAATGGCTTGAATAGTTTCATAACATCCAGTGGCTCATGCTTCACCATCATCTTGTAGGCCATGTTCGCTGCCACCACGATAGAGAAGAGGGCTGCGAGTGCCATACACATTTGAACGACCCACCAAAAAGGCCCATTCGAGCCTGTGAAAGTAGCGTCGCACAGAAACTCGTTGGTCTGGAAAATCACGTCATCAATCTCTTCTTCCAAGATGTTGATGCCGAAGTCGGATAATATGCTGCTGTTGTCTGCCATAACTCCTTATCTGTTTATTTTCAAATCATTGTCATCCTCATTCGAGCCGTTATTACTGCCAGAAGATGTGTTGTTTCTCACTGCCATTCCTGCCTCTCGCCATTTGCTGGATGCACTGCTGATGATACTTCGTTTGTTGGCGGTCTGGTAGTTGCCGTTTGCTGTCAACAATTCCTTGGTCTTGCTGGCATTCGACATCTGCACCAGTTGCTTCACAAGTGTCTCGTTCTGTTTTGCCACATCTGCATAAATCTGTAGGTACATCTTCTTACGCTTGGCATTGGGCATATAGGCATCCTTGGTGGCTTTGATGGCTGTCTCATAGACATGATAGTATTCTGTCCAGCGTTGCTTGTCACCGATGGATCCGCCTACAGGCAGGATGCGGTCGATGTTGCTCTTGAAGGCATTCATCTTGCTGTTAATTTTGCTTCCTTCCACTTTCCAGGCGAGGTCAATCTGACGGTCTGCCATATTCAACGCCTCAATCTCTGCTCTTTTGGTCAGGGCAGAGTCGATGGCTTCGGCATATTCCACTTGATTGTAAGCTCCGATTCCTGCCGTGGTACGAAAACCGAGTTTGTTCTTACTCGCAGCCGATTTCTTGTAACTGCTGTGCAGTAACTGATAGTACAATTCTGGTGACAGACTACCACTACCGATTTCCATCACCGTTATCTGGTTCTTTTTCGAACTGTCATGATTGTATGTTACACCACTTTGGGCATTGCCGCTGATAGCGACTCCCAACATCAACATGATGGTTCCTACTTTTGTTTTCTTTCTATCCATGCCTATACATTATTATATATGGGATTATAAATTCTTCGTTCTCTCAATATCCGAGTTTACCTGCCACTCGCCACCGACCGAAGGCATCTTCCAGTATTTGCTGCTTGCTTTTGGTTCGGTAAACCTTTTCTTTCCAATAGCCGATGCGCACTTGGATATATCGCCACGACTCAAAGTAGCTTTTGTTCAGATGCTTCTCTATATTGTCAAGCGAGGTGTTGATGCTTTCCAATACCACAAGAAGGTCTGCCGTGGAACACGCTGCCGCTCCTGTGGCATACAGCACCAAGTCGCTCACGCTTTTGTAGAGGTATTCGCCTTCATTTGCGATATTCTCTATGGCTCGTCGGTTGATGCCTATCAGTATGGTATCGGCAAGCGAGATGCGCTTTCGTTTGATGACTTTTTTGTTGTAGTCATCCAACAGCTTCTTATAGTCCGATATTCTGTCGCTCACACCCTCGTAGGTGGAGTACACGTTCAGACTGGTTCGTAAACTTTGATATAGCACATCTATCACATCAAATGCCCTGGTGTACTTGTCAAGGTCAACGTTCAGTTCCTTGTATGCCTTGGTCTCGTCCTTACTGTAACCGTGCAATAGTTTATTGCTGTATTCCAACGTGCTTCGTGCAAGCAACAGACTCCGCTGTTTCTTGTGGTCATTGATGTAGGCTTCTACGCTGGCAACATCAAATCCCCATTGGGCGAATATTTTAGAGGGGAGGGCGAGGAGCAAGATTGCTATCAGCAATGTTCTCACAATATCCATTCGTCGCTTCTTGCTCACTGGCCCTGCACCCCTCTCCGCTGCATCAGCCTTGTATTCTTTTCTATTTCTCATTTTCATTGTCTTCATCATTAAACTTGCCGTGATAATCATCTGAGTGTTTGGTGTCAGCAGCTTTCCTTAACCAACGTTTCTTGCATTTCTCCACCAGTGTCAACCGTCGTCCTTCGTCAGCATTGATATGTGGAGCGATGTCCATCAGCACGTCGATGATGTTGCGCTTGTAGTGCATCATCTTCTCCAACGATACCAAGTCTGCGTATATCTTGGTGATTCTGCTGTCCACCTCTCTGGCTATCTCTAACCTATCGCTCGACCATAGCAGATGAAAGGTATCATCGGTGTTATTGTCATCGGCAGGTGCGCTCTTAGCATATTCGGTGGTTATCTTGCACGATGGATATTCCTGTGCGATTTCCGAGATGCGCTTGTTCACTTCGTCCGCCTTTTCCTGCTCGGTCTTGCTTGGGTCAAGCGTTATCACATCCACTACCGAGGTGTTGGTGTATTCCGATGTCAGCTCCCAACTGATCTGCAGAATAGCTCTGTGTATCTTGATGCCCAAGAAGTATTTTGGTTTTCGGGCGATCTTCAATGTTGCCTTGAAAGTGATGATGCCGTTGATGTTGGGCATAGTGGCTTTTCTGATGTAAGTATAGCCGCTCCATGTTCCTTCCCCTTGCCAAGTCAAGTTATAGGCACTCTTGCAGTCGCTCATGATAGCAGGTATGCGATAGTAGTCATCGGTTGCCACCTCATTGTCTTTTCCTGCCTCTGCCTTGGCTTCCTCTATTTCCCTTTGTTTCTGTTGCCATGTGGCAAGTTCTTTGTTCAGTTGTTCGATGGAAGCCTTGTTCTTGTTGTATTGCTCCCGATACTTGGCTGCATCTTCCACACTTGCATTGGCGATTTGCTTGACAAGTGACTTGTTCTCGGCTTCCAACTGACTGATTTGAGATTGCAGAGAGGCTATCTTGGCATTGGCTTCCTGCTCTTGTTTATACAAGTCCGAGAGGTCGAGGGTGTTTTCTGTCACCGATGTTGTCATGGCGCATTTCTTGCTGTGGTCATTCAGCGAACCTCCACAACTCTTGCATTTGTATTGTGTGGTGCCTTGCCCCAACTGCACACCGTCGCTGCATGTCACACTAATGGTCACGCTCTCGCATCCCTTCAGTTTGGCGGCATCGGTTGCCTGATAGTAGTTGCGTGCATCACTGCCTATATAATAGGTATAGCCTTCCTCGTTGTCATTCCATTCGCTCAACCGGGCTTGCAGTTGTGCCTTGAAGGTGTTCAAGTCCATCGAGTAGGAGTCGAAGACTGCCTCATACACTTCTTCTGTTCTGTTCCAACTCTTGTCCACCTGTATCTCGTAGGCGTATGCCTTCTGTTTCTGTCCTTTCTTTTTGCTGCTGATGATGTAGCTGTTCAACCAATAGCTGATGCTATAAGTAAAGCCGTCATTCTGGTTGTTGAGCTGTTGCACCCTTGTCCTTGACCAACCTGCATGATTCTCCGAGTTTTGCAGGATGGCTTCCTTTTGGCTATTGTTGGGATAGAAGTTGGCATCCTTGGTGTTGATTCTGTACCAGTGGTCGCCTTTCAAGATGCTGTTGTCATCGGTGGGCGGTACATAGTCGCACAATTTCTCTCGTCCTTGGTCTCGTCGGGCGATATACCATCTTTGCGTGTAGTAGTTTCCTGCCGTCTCATCCAGATAGTCGGTCATCCAAGAGGTTAGGTTATAGTTGGCAAGAGAGAAAAGTCCTGCAACGTTGTCCTTGCCTCCAATCATGCCCAAGAGTGTGTTGCCTACGCTCTTATCGAGGCTTTTGAACAGCGAGGAATAGTTATCCACAATATCGATGGCTGCACTGAGTTTGCCTTGGAAGAGGTCGTTGAACTGGCTGCTCTGCAACAGGGCATTGCCGATATTGTTCATTCCTGCTCCTGCAAGGTTGGCTCCTGCCTTATACAGATTGTCGATGTCGGATTTCAGATTGTCCACTGTAAAATTGCCTGGCACCTTCGACAAATCGTCCAACATCTTCTTCCAATCCACGTTACCAATCTCTGAAAGTTTCAAGATGGCTGCTATCTCCTGATTGATTTGTAGAAAGGCGATGTCCGAGAATGTGAGGGTGCTGTTTGTTACCACACTCTCAAACTGCATGCACAGGTTCTTGGTGTCATCACATATCTTCATCAGATAGGTTCCCCAATACAGGGCAGTCTGTGGACTTTTCAGCATCATTCCTGCCACCGTCCATATCTTCGGCATGATTTTGCCCGACACCATGTTGTAGATACGGCGGTAATAGTAGTTCTCTGTGCTACTGTTCCAGATGCCCAAATCCGTCATTGCCTTGCGTTCCAAGAATTTTGAGGCGAAGATGCCGGCACTTGCCACTTCTGCTGCATTATAATGCTTCAAGATGTTCTGCACCTGCTCGTTATAGTATGCCTCTGCCACGGCTTCCGTTCCGTATGCAGCAGCCATAGCAGCCACCGTCTGCTTGTCATAGTTCACGCTGTAGTACTGTGCGTCAGCCTTTACCAACACACAGACGATCAGCATCATGATGGATAGAAGTCGTTTCATCTTTGATTACTTTTTATTTTTGTTCCCTAAATTCAGTACTTTTCCTGCCTGATTTACCTTTTGAGCAAAGGCGAGGCTCTTGCTGATACCACTTGCATCCCAATCCCTGCAATAGGCTTCAATGGCCTGCTGATGATTACATTTCAACTCTCGCTTGTATAGCTTCAACGCTTCCTTCTCCGCTCGTTCCGTGGTGTAGGTCATATAGCACTCATGAGGTTCTTCCACACCATACACATTGCTGGTCTGTCCTCGTCTGATGAACACTTCACGAAAGAAGCTGCGTCCTTCCTTATTCTCCAAACGGTTGATGGTGAATATCTTCTTGCAGTCCACATCGGTCAAACCGAGTATCGCCTTGATGGTGTCAAAGCGTTCCTTGAACTTGCTCTGGTCGAGCAACATCACCACATCCGAATTGTTGATGATGGCTTCCTTCACTATCTCACTGCCGATGATGTCCTGTATCTCCTGTGTCACCACACCCACGCTTGCCCAGAATTTTCTGGCGGTCTTATACAGATATTTTATGTATTCCGCCATCATGGGCGAGGCGATGGCTTTCCATGCCTCCTCGATGATGAGCATCTTTCGGTTCTTTTTAATGCGCATCTTCTGCAGGAACACGTCCATGATGATGAGTGTCACCAGTGGAAAGAGCAGTGGATCATCCTTGATACTGTCGATCTCGAATACGATGAAGGTCTCATCAAACAGACTGCTGTCCATATTCTCATTCAGCGTCACATCATGGCTGCCTCCTTTATAGAAGTCCTTCAACAGATAGTTGTAGGATGACAGGTCTATGCCATGCAGACCGTTCTCCTCGCATATCTTCGGCAGTCGCTCAGTACTGAACTCATAGAAAGTGTTGAAACAGAGGTTGCTCACTCTCTTGGTGGTGAAATAGGCATCGTAATACTCGTTGATGACTTGCTCTATCAACCTGTCCTCGGTCTTGCTCACAGTGCCTTGACTTCCTTTCCATATTAGCATCACGAGGTTTTTCAGGAATCCCAACTTCTCGATGTTCCATTCCTCTCGCTTGATTTTGAAAGGGTTCATCGTGATAGGATGCTCTTCTGTGTAGGATATGTATTTGCCTCCAGAGTATTCACATAGTCCCTCATACGAGTTTCCTGTATCTACCAGCACGATGTCGGTGTCCTGCTCATGGGCTTGGCGCACCATGGAGTTTACATAAAAACTTTTGCCGCTTCCCGAAGGACCGAGGACAAAGAAATTGCTGTTGTCGGTCAGCTTGTTTCGTCCCTCTTTTCCTGATATGTCGATGGCTACTGGTACTCCTTGGCGGTCGGTATAATAGACCTTGAAGGGTGTGTCCTCGCTATGCACAATCTTTTCCTTGTACATCAGGCAGGTGGCAGCGTCGCCCAACGTCATAAATCTGTCATAGTCGTCATTCATCCCATAGCAGTTGCCGGGGAATGAGTTGACAAACAGCTCCAACTGGTTATAGGCTCGCTTCGAGATATGGATGCCCATCCTGCCAAAGGCATTCTCCAGATGGTTGGTACACTTCTGTATGTCCGTATCTGGCTTCACCGTCACGATCAGATTATAGTGGGTATATACTAACTGCTTGTTTTCTCTCGCTATCACCTCCTGCACTCGCTTGATGTCCTCTACGGCTATCAGATTGCTTGGGTTCGGCATGCTGGCATGGCGGTTCTTCTTTTTGTCGAGCAGGGCAAGCTCACGCTTCTGATTCGGCACGAAGATGATTTGATTATACACAACACTCTCCACACCTGGTATGCAGTCCACCAATGATACCAGATCCACTGGCATACTGGTGTTGTTTACCTCGATGTTGGTAAACGGACGGATTTGTGTCGGCAAGTTGGCGCAATCCACATCTACAAGACTATATACCTTACAGCGTCTGTCACCCATACCTATCATCTCGTCATCCACCTTGAATCCTGTCATGCTCACCATCTTGTCCCGGAAGTTCATGGCAAAGAAACGGTCAACATACAGACTTGCTTCTTGTTTGTTCAGAAACTCTGACTTGATACCGGCATCCTTCAGCTGGTCTTGCACCTTTCTGATTTTCACCAGAAAATCTCGCCATTTCTTGTTGTCGAAAGACATCAGACGACTCTTCTTGTTCTCCTGCGTAATGGTCAGATAGGTCATACTGTCCGTATATTCTCTTCCGTTGAAATAGCGGAAGTAGGATTCGGAAAGGAACTCATGTCCCTTGCCACTCTCATCCTTGAAGTGTTTTCTGGTAAAGATGTCCTGCTTGTGCAGGGCATAGCCTTCACCCAGAGTCTGTGCGATGGCAGCAAACAGATTGGTGAACTCATAATAGCTGTCTATATTGGCAGAATACTTCTGCACAGGATTCTTCATTTTCAGAATGGCAGAATATTCTCCAGTCTTGGTATAGAGCACACCGATACCGTTCGTGTCTTCCACGGAGAAGTAGATGTCCTGAAAGATTTTCTTCCGTTTGCCACCAGTACCAAAGGCATAGACCGATATGGCCATGCCAATGCAGGTTGCCACGAAAAATAAGATTACATATAGTACCATACTCGTTTATTCTTCTGTTTCTTCGGATGATTGATGATTTCCCCTCATACTGGATGATTTGTTGTCATTCTCTTGATAAGAGGTATTGTAGCTTTCTTCGCTATAAAGGGTTGATACACTATCCTTTGCAGTGGAATCCATCCTGCTTGTTTGTGTTTCCACGGTCGCAGGATGTTCTTCTGCCTCTCTCGCCCAAGCAGCTCTTGCCTTGTCAGCACTCCTCATGGCATCCAATGTGGGTGGCTTGTAGGTCTTGTCCTTGCATGCGGTCAGCAATATGCCAGCCAATGCCATAATGATAATGTTCTTTGCTTTCATGCTCATAACCATTCTTTTATGTCAAAGATGCGATACTTTCGCTGAAACAAATAAAGGTAGACCCACACCCTTGGGGGAGAATGAGCCTACCAGTCGTTCACTTTCTACTTGTCATCCACATCTTGGTCATGTCGATACTTTTTTGTTTCACATTTTTATATGCGCTTGCTGTAGGCATAGATAAACACTCCTTGGTCGTTCTTCTTGGTATGCAGTCCCTTCCGTTGTTTGAACATGATGAGACCTGCACCCGTAGTGATTGCCACGACCAACACTATCAGTCCTGCAATAATACCCATCAGACAGTAGGCGGCAATGAAGCCGATGATGGCTCCTCCTGCCGTGGCTGCTGCCCAATAGATATACCGCCCTTGTATTCCCATGAATTCAAGGGGCTTCTGGAGTCCCTTGAACAGTGGGTAATCGGGGTAGCGGATTTCCTGCTCTTCTCTTGCCATTCTTCACGTCGTTTCTCACTTACTGAATATGCACGGAATAACTCTCACTCGTTAGTTGGTCACACCGAAGAACAATGGCAATGCCTGTGCTGCTGCCACGAGGAAGATACATGCTCCTACAATCATCATGATCTTTTTCTTGACGTCCTGCTCCTCGTTGTTCATAGCGATGTAAACGCTGATGGCACCCACTACGGCGACAACACCTGCAATGGCATAGCAGAGTTTGACCACGATAGGTACGTACTTGGCAATTTCCTCCGTCACTGTTGTAAGCGCAGTGGTACCTGCCGTGTAGTCACCTGCCGAGTTCTGCGCCATGGCAACGCCACCGCCCACAAGGAGCATTAGCGCCAATGTTTTCAAGCGTCCAGAAGAAAGGACGCTCTTGGCGTTCTTCTTCAGATAGTTTGTTGTTTTCTTAAACATTCTTTCTTGTTTTACTTGTTAATGATTCGTTTGGCAACACCTTATTATAATTATATAGAAAGGTGTTGTCGCTTTCACATGATATACTCTTCTGCAGTTGAGTCTTAAATCTGGTAGCCAAAGAATGCTGGGAACAGGATGGATGCACCTATCATAAACAGACAGGCTCCTATCAGCGTCAGTATGGACTTGGTAACACCATCTTCCCCTGTGTTCATCTTGATGTATATCTGCAAAGCGGATATAATCACCATCACAGCAGCGACAGCGTATGTCAGATACAGCACATACAGCATCATCGTCACCACATAGTCGTGCATCCCTGCCAGTGCGTCTGCTCCCCAGCTATAGTCCACATTACCGCATTTGGCTGATGCTGACAGGGGGAGCAGCGCAAAGACAAAGGAACTTACTACATTCTTTATGATATGGCTAAATTTCATCCTTGACTGGTATTGTTTTGATGTTTGGTTGTCCTGGCTTTGTCTCGCCTTGTTTCAATAGGCTCTCCGTGAAGTCGTCCTGCCATAGTCCGTCTATCCATATGGGAGAAGTGGACTCCATCTGCCCATCCATCTTTTCCTGCAATGACTCGGCTGTGTTCTTCGGCTTCTGTTGGTTGACATCATTTCCTTCGTCTTCATCAACATCATCTTCTCTGCCGGAAGAATCCGTTTCTGGAGAATAATCACTCATTCCGTTGTTCTCTGTTCCCATACCATAGCCCTCATCGTATGATGTGCCGTCTTGGAAACTTGTGTCGTATTGCTTGTCGGCAACGCTAAAGCCACCATCGCTTTCATTGACGGCTACTGCGGCTTCCTCTTCCGTTATGTTGCTAATGTCAAACACTTCCTCGTTGCTCTTGGCTTCTTCCTTCTTACCATACAGGTCTCTGGTTATCATCACCGCATAGTAGATGGCGTATGCAATGGTAAGGCTGATTGCGAATATCAAAAATGGACTCATATAATACTTTGTTTTATTGATGATTTATACTCTGTGCAGTGGCAAAAGTGCCAGTTGCGAGTGCAAAGTAAAGAGTAAAATCCGATATAAAAGAATTTTGTAAAGTATGGCCATCAAAGTTTAAGATATATTCAAATTATAATCATATATCATACTCTCAATCATACTTTAATCAGCTTCTTCTGTTCGTTTTCGCATGTTTGGGAAAAGGGCATAAAAAAAGCCCTCCGAATGGGAGAGCTTGATAAGGTATATCGTAATACCTTTATTTTTCCATGTATTGTTTCAGTTCCTGTGTGATATATGTCCAAACTTCTTGGAAGGTTAGTGGCTCCTTGAATTTGATTTTCTTCAAATAACTATTCCACATAATATTTCGTTTGGCATCTGTCGCAAAAGAATCCTCGAAAAGGCTATATTCCGTAGAGATGGCGGTGCCTCTATTCTCAAACGTGGCTGTGATGGCTTCTTGCAATGTGTTCAAGTCAATATTTCCTGCTTTTAGTATTCTGTACACATCAAAGAAGTCTTTCATGCGGCTGTTCTCTGTCGCATGGTCTATCATTGCCTGATACTTTTCTGCCACCACGGTCTCTAAAGAGTAAGCCAAAATTTCAACTTCTGGTAATGTGTCCAGCAACACCGGATAAGAAAGGTCAACGGGTGCAGGAGTTATGATGTCGCCAAAGCCTACATCCATGGAAATAACTTGGCTTGCCGTGTCAAGTCCTACCTTGACATGTACTCGCACACCATTATATTCTTTTTTGAGAGTGATTTCTTCTACGCTAATGCTGTCCTTTTCAAAGACAACTCCATCTTCCAGACATTCTATGTCGCATAAATTTCTGAATGTCTCCTTGATATTGTCCAACTCACGGCTAATCTGTTGACCAAGGAAGTCTATGTCCAATGTTGGTCTTGCTTTCAAATGCTCATGGGCATACAGTAATGCACCACCTTTCAATATAAAGCGTTCTTTGTATGGACTTACCGACAGACGGTACAACAGACGCTCCTGAAAGTATCGTGTCAATATCGATTGGTAGAAGACATTCTCTTCTTTCGATATATTAAGCAGTTTCGCTCTTACCGAGCGAGCATAATTCTTTGTTGTCATATTTATTATTTTATAGTTCCATTTGTAGATATGTTCCCAATGTTTTGGCAACTCTCAGTTGTGAGGCATATTTCATCAGTTTGCTGACATTACGATCTCTGCGTTTCAGATATTCCTTTATAATCTCCGTACAGACATCTATGCCGATTTTGTTTCTATACTTTACTGCATCACAGACACATTTCTCCACGTCATATATCCTCACCTTGAAACCCTCAATCTCTGTATTCGTAATTCCAAGGTTAAAGGCGGTATCACTCCAATGGTATAGTGTAATTGGTGGATAATCTGGAAGGGTGATTTTTCGGCCTCTTTTTATTGCAAGACAATATTCTTGTGGTACCTGTGTAGTCAACTGATAATGTGACCAAGCGGAATACAGACACAACACACCACCAGGAACAACCTTTTCCACATCAAGCATTTGACTTGCCAAATGGTCATCGGTTGCATACACACCTCTTTTTATTCTGGTGAGTTCGCCATTCTTGGCGGCTTGCAATACTTTATAGTATGCAGCTCTTCCTGCCATATCTTTTGCAGAGATATAGCCTTCAGATTTTGGATTTGTCATACGCTTTTCCATGATTTGCACCTTTAATTCTGTACAAAGTTACTACATATTTTCAAAAGTGTAGTATGTTTGTACGGAAATCTACGCAAAAATCACGCAAAATATAGTTTTCTACGGAGAATATCGACTTTCTCCGTAGAAAATTATCGTTTTATACATCCTCTTTATGCGGAATAATGGATTTTCTGCCGATAAGATAATCATTGACATCCTTGTATTCTGCATATCTTATGGATTCGTTGATTGCCCTGTTTTGATAACAGTCCATGATTGTATGGGCAGCCACCGTTCCTGCTTGGTCATTATCAAGATAACAATGGATAGCAGTGTAACACGCCAATCGTTCCATGCATTTCCCAAGACTACTGATGGAGTTCAGCACGATATAATCACATGGCTCTTGTATGCAAATCACATTGTCGCCTCGCTTTTCCAAAGTCTTGTACGAAAGAAAGTCCATAAACCCCTCGAAGATGCAGCATCTGTCCTGCACTCCAACTTGCTGTGAATGTATCAAGGATATGTCTTTCTCGCCCAAACAACCTTTATAATATGGGTTACGCAGCTCATAACCATCCCTGTTATTTGGAAAGGCTATACCAAAATACCGCTTGCCCTTAAACGTGTACCAGATCTCCTTGCAATAGCGTTTACCTATGTCCGCATCCACATGGCGTGAACGCAGATACGACATAAGCACAGGGTAGGACAATTCTTGGATATGTACCTTGTCCATCTTGTCTGTCTCTACTTGTGTCGGTATGGGAGGTTTTGCCTTTGTGGACTTTGGGTTGTTCATGTCCGCTGCTATATGCTGCAATGCAGCACCCACATCATCCGTATTGTAGAGAAGTTGGGCAAGAGCGATGATGTTGCCACCCTTGCCAATAGCAAAGTCATACCATTGGTTTCGGCTGAAGTTCACCTTGAACGATGGCTTTGTCTCCGCATGTAATGGCGACAGATAATAAGAGGTGGACTTGCTGCATCGTTTGGGCTGATGTCCCAATGCGCTCAGATAGTCCGTGAGTTTGATTTCCTTTGCTTGTTGTATGTTCATCTTTCATTCATTTTTTGTTCATTCGTGCGCTTATTATATATACACCAGAGTGAATGAACGGTTTTGTGAAGTCATTTTGTCGTATGTCCATGTAGTTAAATATGATGCCACTTCACAAAATCCGTCCGTTCTACTATTATATATACACCGAGGTGAATGAAGTGGTTTTTGAAGTGATTTTCGCTTCATCCTCACTTCTTCACCTCCTGCTCTTCAAGCAGCGGAAGCGAAGGATAATCCTTCATTCTGCAATACTCGTTATTGCCACACTTCACCACCAGTTTGCTCTTCAATAGGAAGGTCAGCAACTTTGACATCACTGTTCTACCTCTGGCAAAACCAATAGTTGTATATCCTTTCGTCAATGCGTTTATCACATTCTCATAACCTGACACCACTTTCTTGCCGAAAGCCATTCCAAGTGCCTTGTCATGCTGCTCATCGGTAATGTCGGCTATTGTCATCTTCGGCTGTTTGGCTGTGGTGGAGTCAACCACATAGTCCTTGGCAATCTCTGGAAGTCCCTCCTTGTTTATTTGGAACGCAAAGGGCGCAAAGTCCTTGTCTCGGATGTTGAGCGGTTTCACTTCACTCACATTCGCCATCGAATTGCTCTTGCTTATCACCAGTACCGTCTCAGCCTTGTTGCTGAGTTCCGTTCCTATGTGACCTCTTACATTGTCATCACCCTTGTTCAAGTGTAGGACACAATGTATGTGCAGGTCATAGCGGCTTGACCACTGCATAAGTTTGTTGATTATATGGACGGACTCGCTCGGATTGTTGATGTCGAGCATCAAGTCCCTTATGCCGTCAATGATGACCAAGCCAAAGCCCTTTTGCGTCTGCAAGGCATATTCTATCAGTCGCAGTCTGAGGTTGGGACTGTACTCTCGCAGTCCGAAGAACACAAGGTTCTCACTGTTCATGTTGTCGGGCAATCCTGCAAGCCGGAGGATGCGCTGCATCACGCTGTGACAGTGGAAACGGCTCTGCTCCGTATCAACGTAGAGTATCTTACGCTTGTCATCGGGTAGTTTTGCCGTATATTGCAGCACCTTTCCGTTAGCAAGCGAGGCAGCAACCAAAGCGGATACGTTGAACGTCTTTCGGCTCTTCGCCTTGCCTGTGGAGGCACTGAAGTTGCCAAGCGTGGCTATGGTCGAGTTGTCCACCCATATTATCTGTGGCGGTGTCTGGTAGGTCTCGTCCGCATGGATAAGCGATGCCTTCAGCAACTTTTCCAACAAATCAGCATTGTCCGCTGCGCCTTCAAAGAGGCTCATGTCGTTCATTTCTTCCATCGTCATCTGCTCTTCAAGGGTTTGTTCATCACATAGCGTATGGCATCCTGCTCATACACCTCTTTTGTTTTCACAGGGTGCTTCTTGATCCATTCCACCAGTTCTTCCTTGCTGAAATAGATGGTCTTGCCGTTTGGCTTGTAATGGGGAATGGCAAAGGTACGTGTCAGTTTGTAAAGCTGACTCTTTGAAGCGTCAAGGAATACGCTTGCCTCGTCAAGGGTGAGCACGTCTTTTCCTGCAAAGAGCCATTTCTCCAAGCACTTGATGCGGTTCAGCACATCCTCCACTGGTCCAAGCAGCTTGAATGCTTCTTCCATTTGTTGAATGCGCTCGGCAAGTCTCATTGGTGTCATATCTGCCAGTTCTTGTTCTGTCAACTCGTGTTTATCCACGTCTATCGTTGGCGGTAGGATAGTGCCATCCTTTGGTGGATTGTTTGCCTGATTTGTTGTCTGTCCAATCATTGTCGTAATTTTATTTATCGTTACACATAACGAGGTCGCCCTCCATAACCAGGTTTCTGATTACGGAGGGCAAAGGTAAGGGCATTTCTGCCCAATCGGATGGAAGTGCGCTTGACTGTCAACCGACTATCAAGCCAACTGTCAAGGTTTTCATCTGTCAGATGGTATCCTTGCTGTCATTTTTACCGCAATCTGCTATTTCTTGCACTTTCTTGCGGATAGTCTCATAGATGCTGGCGTTGGTACTTTTGGCATCACTGGTTGCTGAGGACAGCTTGGTTGTTGTAAGTGGCTTGTCTGTTGATGAAGACAGGATGAGTTTATGCTTGGCAATGACCGATTGCCATTGCTTGCAAATCAAGTTCTTGCTGCAGAGCATGTCAAAGAAGAATGCCACACGTCTGTTGCTTCTCGCCTTTAGCTGCTTGCAGACTTGGCACGAGAAGAGTTTTCGCATATCCTCTTCCGACACATCGGTTGAGAACAAATGAACCTCATTGGCATGGCGCGCAATGAGGTTCAACTGAGTAGAATCAAAGTAACATTGAAAGTCCTGTTTCGGTTTGGTTTCTTGTGCTGTTTGTAATATTGACGGTGGTTTACCATGGAGATACTGACCGTTTGGAGGCGGCTCCGTGGTGTTGAACTTGTGATGAAGAGCCTTGTAGTCATGATACTCGAAATCCACTTTGGTAAAGAATATAACTACTAAGTCCTCACGTTCTTCAAGAAACTCCTCCATGATGTAGAAGTTCTTCTTGTGCTCGTTCTTTCCTGCCGCATACTGGCAGTCCGTATAGGAATGGCTGTTGAGAAAGTCCTTTTTATAGCGGTGATACAGTTTACCGCATCCTATTACTTCCGTCTGATAGCACTCATGGGCTTCCTTGAAGAACAGCCACAATTTGTTGGTACCACAAATGCCACCTACACCGTTAGCGAAGGTGCATTCATTGCATTGGGGTAAAAAGAGAGAACGAGGAGTCGTCTCGTCCTTGGTTGTTTGATGTATTATTATGTTCCATTTTTATTCTTCGAACGCACTGTCCAATAGGGAAACAGCCTCGTCCTTTTTCTTATTGATGATTTTTGCGTAAATTTGTGTCGTACGCACCTCCGTATGACCGAGAAGTTTGCTTGTAGTGTATAGGTCTGCGCCCATGGTCAGCTCCATCGTGGCGAACGTGTGGCGGGAGACATGGTAGGTCACATGTTTGCTGATACCTGCCGCACGGCTCCATTCCGGAATGCAGTCGTAGTTCTTGCTTGGCAGTGTTGGAAACACCTTGTCCTCGTCACTCGCAGATCCACGCTCAGGCATCCAACGAAGGGCTTGCTTGTTGAGAGGAAGATAGAGAGGCTGCTTGGTCTTGTACTGTAATATCTCAACTCGTGTCTTGTCACCCTCGGTGATGATGTTTTTCCACTTCAAACTCTTCACGTCACTGATACGGAGTCCGCAGAAGCATGAAAACAGGAACGCCGCCTTGATATCCTCACGCTTGCAAGGGGTGTCAATCAGTCTCTTCACCTCGTCAACGGTCAGATACTCTCGCTTGGTACCGCCACCTTTCAGAACATCCATGCGAAGACGCAATACGGGATTGTCGTCCATTATCTCTTCCTCAATAGCCATGTTGAAGGCTGCTTTGAGGCATTTGAGATAGTTCATCACTGTGGACTTGGACGGATGGGTGTGCTTGTAGGTGATATAGTCGTTCAACAAGAACACCATGAAACCATTGCAGTATTCCTTGGTCATCTCTGCGAGTGTCACATTTGGCGAATGTTCTCTCACTGCATTCAGCACGCTGTTTACCCAGTTTCGGGCAGATTGTCTTCCTCGCTCCACTTGTGCGTCACGGAATATCTCCAACCAATCCACAAGTCGCATTTTGATTCTCGACTTGTCTTTGAGCCCTGCGATGCCGTTAGTGATGCTCATGATGCGTTGTGCTTTGATGGCATACACCGCTTGCATCGTCTGCTTGTTCTGCTCCTTGGCAGCTGCATCAACCTCTGGAATGAGATAGAGACGCAGATAGTCGTAGGTTCGGCGACCATTGACATTGATGGATAGATAGACCGACTTGTTGCCGTTGGCAAGTTCCTTGAAGCGGATTCTCACAGGCTCCTTGGTCTTGGAATTTCTCTTGCGCTCAGTCTCTGCAACGGCAATCTCTGTCTTCACTTTCTTGGTGGCAAGATACTCCTTGTATTTGTCCACGTTGGCATCGGGGTCTTCTCCATGCGGCTTGTAGCCTCTTCTGCCGACACGCTTCTCAAAGGTTCCGTCCTTCAATGCCTTCATGCGTTCCTTGGCCTTTTTCTCAGCTTCTTTCCAGATTTCCTTGTGTTTCTCCTCGCTGTCATCCTTACGAAGGTAAAGACCAACTGACTCATAGGCACGTTGTCCCTTACCATAATATATATCAAGGAAGAGAGAACGGTCTCCATTGCGCATCTTGCGACTACGGACTATCACAGAACTGGTGTATTCCTCAACTTTCTCCACTTGGTTCAGCTCGTCAGAAGAATCCGTGAAAGTCTCTCCATTGACAACCTCTCGCGTCTTGCGTTCTTTCAGACGCTCTGCGGTTTCCATGACCAAGGCATTATTCTGCTTGTCAGCCTCGGTAATCTCTGGATTGATATAGAGCTTCAGAAACTCGTACTTGCGCTCACCATTATAATATATGTCGAAGTAGAGCGACTTGCTGCCGTTGGCAAGGTTCTTGAAACGAAGAGTGACAGCTTCACGCTTGTTGGGTCTGCCTCTATGTTTTTTGATTGTTCCATCTATGGCTCTGTCCTCACCGTCATCGTCAATAAACTTCCATTGGTGTCCTTCTCTGCCAGAAACGGCTCCGACGAATTCGTTTACCTCACGTTCCTTTCCTTGGGTACTTTTGCCAGTTTTAGCAGTATTGCCATTCTCCTTCTTGCTTACTCGTGCAGTCTTCTTGCTTGTAGTAGTTGTAGAAGCCGGATGTTCCAAAGAAGCCTTCACTATTTCCAACTTTCCCGATAGGATTTCTTGCACTCGCTGGTTCTTGATAACTTCTGCCTTCTGCAAGGTCTCGGCATTGACAGCCTTAGCCTTGTCATCGTCCTCAGGAAGCAGATAAAGCTTCAAGAACTCATACGACCTCTTTCCACTTTTGTAAGTGTCGAGATAAATCGACTTTGTGCCATTCGCCAAATCCTTGTAGCGTATGCGCACAGGTTCATTGTTACTTCTCATGTTACTTTGTTATTTATTCTACTTATTGTCATTTTGCGAGATTTGTTACTCACGGTGCAAAGATACGAAAAATAATCGGATTTGTTACCCAAAACAAGAACCAATTACGAACCATTAACTATGATAAATAATAAAATAAAATGGTAAAGTAACAAACAAATAACAAAATACATACTTTGTTAAACATCTGCTATATGCTGTATATATTGGTATTTACGCGCGTTTTCTTATCATTTTGATTGTTGCATGATATTTGACGTTGTATTGGCGTTGTATCTGCGTTGCTTATCTCTCTCGATGGCACGCCAAGGCCAGTGTTCGGGATAAGCTGAAGTATGACTCCCACGTCTTTTTTGTACCCGTTCGGATTTGGGTTGTCACCGGACACTGAAACTTAGGGCACCCGATGAGGCGATTCTTGACTTTTCTTACCTTAACCTTGCTGAGCATTTCTGTTTATGCCCAGCGATACAATAAGTATGAGTCTTCGTACTATTACAAGCAAGCGATGGAGTATCTTGAGAAAGAAGATAACTCATCAGCCTTGGAAGCGCTGCGGAAAGAGATCTCGGATCACAAGGACAATGGGTACGCATATCTTTTCATCTCAGCCATCCATTTAAGAAACGAGGAATATGGTGACGCCCTTGTGTCAGCGGATAATGCCATTAAGTATATTCCTAAAAAGGACAAGGAATATAAGGCTTTTGCATATTACAAGAGAGCGGGAGTGTATAAAGCGTTGGAAGATACCTCAAAGGCTTTGGCCGACTATTCCACCGCTATTTCCATAAATCCGACAAATGATGAGTTTTATTCAGAAAGGGCTCAGGTTTTATACGAGAAAGGGTTGTATGATCAGGCTGAAAAGGATTATGTTGCCATCAAAGCTCTGGATGAGCACAATGTTATGGCATATATGGGGATGGGCAGGAACAAGGTTGCGCGAGGAGAATACCGCCAAGCGATAGATGACTTTGATTATGTCATCGCTCTGTACCCTGACTACTCATCGGGATATTCATTCCGCGCGGAAGCGAAAATGAAGGTTCACGATTATTCAGATGCGGCAAGTGATATTGTAAAGGCATTGAGTATAAACAGAGACGACAAGGCTTTTTATCTGATGAACTGTCTCGCCGACTCGTCATTCACGCATATCTGTACGAAATTGAAATCGTATGCGGTCATAGAGCCTAACAGTGAGTATTGGCCGTATTGCCTTGGGATGATATATGAATCAACCAGGAAATATGAGGAGGCTATCGACTATTATATGAAATCCGCCAAGCTGGACAGCGATGATGTGGTGTATTCCAGAATTTCCAACTGCTATGAGGAACTGGGAAACTGGGAGTTGGCGATGGAATATATTGACAAGGCGATTGAAATAGATCCTAAGTATTTTGTGTACCCACTTTCCAAGGCTGATATATATTACAAATCCGGTGATATCAAATCCGGGATTGCGGTTTTGGACAGTTTTGTTGAATCCCATCCGGATTATTATTACGGTTATTACCGCCGTGGGTGGTTCAAGGATAATCTTAATGATATTGATGGAGCGATCGCGGATTACACAACGAGCGTTGTGCTTAATCCTGACTATTCATACGCTTATATGTCGAGAGGCAAGATGCACTTGTTGAAGGGTGAGAATGATCTGGCGTGCAAGGATTTCGAAGAGACGGTGAAGAGAGACACTGTGGCGGAAAAAGGAAACGCTGCGGAATATGCGCTGTTTTATCTGGGGCGAATTGATGAGGCAAAAGCTTGGATGCAGAAGATCATTGATGCTGATAAGGATGACAGCGGCGTATATTATGATGCGGCTTGCCTATATGCTCTGATGGAAGATGTCGATTCTTCTATTGCTTACCTGGAAACCAGCCTTGACAAGGGATATAAGGAACTCCATCATATTCAAACTGATAATGATTTGGATAACATCAGGAATGATTCCAGATATAAGAAATTGATAAGTAGATATTCAGACGTAAAAGAGGCCAGTATAACAGATTCCGCCAAAGTGTCATATATTGAGAAAGTATCTGAGATTCCATTCTCTCGTTCAGGTGGAGTGACAAAGGTAAAATGTGAGATTAATGGTTTGCCTCTTCATTTTGTGTTTGACACGGGGGCGGCCGAAGTGACGATTTCACGCATTGAGGCGACGTTTATGTTCAAGAACGATTATCTCACGGCTGCGGATGTTGTCGGCAAGGCCAGATATATGGATGCCAATGGCGACATATCCATCGGAACCGTGATTAATCTTCGAAAAGTGACATTCGCTGGACTTGAGTTAGAGAATGTCAGGGCATCTGTGGTCGATAGCGGCAATGCGCCGCTTCTCCTTGGACAGAGTGTGCTGAACAGGCTCGGCAAGGTGGAGATTGATTATGAGAAGAGTGTGCTGAGAATAACAGTGAAAGAAAGAAAATAGTTCAAGAGGCTCTATGCTGAAGAAGATTACCAACAACCCTTTTAGGGTTCTCGGAGTATACTCAAATTCTCGAAAATCTGATATTGTACGGAATGTCAGCAAGATAAATGCGTTTCTTGCTGTGGGAAAAAACATTGATTTTACGGAAGATTATTCTTCTGTGTTAGGTGATATTGACCGGACTCAACAGATGGTTAAAGGTGCCAATCAAGAATTGACCCTTGCTAAAGATCGCTTTTCTTATGCTCTGTTTTGGTTCGCTAAAAACAATGAATCAGATTCAATAGCATTATCCGAGTTACAAAAAGGAAACATAGAGAAGGCTATTACGATATTATCTTCCGTCAAAGAACCATCATCCTTTTTGAATTTGGCTGTACTGTATCTTATAAAGGAAGATTACGAGTTAGCTGCAAGCATATATTCTGAGATTTGCAAGCCGGAAATGTTGAAAAGTATCTCTGATTTAATTTGTGATGATACTTTTTCAATCTCTCCTGAGGATGTGATTGTAGGAGTGGCCTTAACTCTTCAAACTGTTGTTCCTACGAATTTACTATTGGATTACTTCAAGGATTCGGATTACTTTGTTCAAATTCGGAGTAAATCTATAGAACCGTCTTTGCAGAAAGCGAGGCCGCTGATCAACAAAGCGAAAAATGTTGAGTCTTCAGATCCTGTTGCTTCTTTGATGGCAGGAAAAGAGTTGATGGATGCTTCAAAGGAAATAACAGAGGAGAATAAATCAGTCTGTGGTTCAGATAGTAGCGAGTTTCAGTCTGTATCCGATAATTTTGCTAAGCAAATTCTTCAATGCGGAATCAATTGTTTCAATAATTCTGATGATGCTGACAAAGCCTCAATGGCAAAGGACTTGGCAGAATATGCGTTATCCATCTCTATTGGGGCGTTGGTTAAGGATAGATGCCAAGAGAACTATGACAATTTGAAGAAAAATGAATGTGAACAAGTTAAAGTTAATACATCAGATGGCAGATATGCATATCTGGATTTATATCCTTTGGATGAGGTTTTTAATGGCACTTTAGGGAAAATTGAGATGGCAATAGTTCTTATCACGTTCATTGTATCCCCGCTTGTAATTATAGTAAGTTGTATTTCCGATGATGGTGTTGTTTTAGGAATAATCGAAGGTTTATTCGGAGGCTTCTTTGTGGGGCCATTTGTTGGCTTTATGTTGGTGTATGCTCTTCGTATTTTCGTCAATGCTTATACTATAATAATCAACTGTATTATTTGGATAATTAATCTTTTCCATAAAAGTTAAAGTATGATCAACATAATAACCAACAATCCTTTTCGAGTATTAGGCGTTTTTTCTAATGCAAAGCAAACCGACATTGTACGAAATGTCGGCAAGATGAAGGCATACCTTAATGTTGGCAAGGGTGTGAGTTTCACGACAGATGTAGATTTTCTTCTTGGCTCCATTGGGAGGACAATGGAATCTGTACAGAAAGCCCAATCAGACATTAACCTTCCTAAGGATAAGATACGTTATGCTTTGTTTTGGTTCTGTAACGGAAATTCATTGGATGAAGTAGCGTTGAACCATCTTGCTAATCAGGATATAGGTAAGGCAATCGAAATTCTTGGTAAAAAGACATCATATTCATCGTTGGTGAATATGGCCGTTATTGCAACGATCCAGGGACGATATAATGATGCGGTAAGCTTCTATTCTCAGTTGGTACATAACTTGGCGAATAGAAACCAATTCGTCACTGATGTCTGTGGTGATACATTCCAGATTGACGAAGATGAGTTGATGCATATTATAATAGATGAGTTGCTGACAGTAGCCAAACCAATCTCTTTGCGCAATGCGTTGACGGTTTCGGCTGACATTTCGTATATATCAGAAAAGGCCTTGAGCGAACCGTTGTCAAAGATCAACTCAGAGATCGCAAAAGCAAAATCAGTATCTGGAACTGATGCTTATGCGTCATTAAGAGCTGGCCGGGAATTGATTCGCAATACGAAGTCCGCACTTGCAAACGTAAAATCTTTGGCTGGCATATCAAGCATTCAATACCAATCGACAGCAGACAGTCTTGCTAAACAGATTCTTCAATGTGGCATTAATTATTTTAACAATACTAATGACGAAAATAATGTCGAAACAGCGCTTGAGATTCAACAATACGCATTGAGTATTGCTGTTGGGAAGTTAGTCAAGGATAGGTGTAAGCAAAATGTTGATATTCTTCTTGAAAGAAAAAAGCAGGCTGCATATGAGAAGGATATCTTATATGTGGCCGCTGAATTGAAATCATTTCAAGCTGTTTCGCCTTCTATGCAAAGGGCGGAGGCATTAGTCAGAAACTGTAAACCTCATCTTGATGTTATCAAGTCAAATCTTGGATCTTATGATGATTCCTATTTGAAAATTTCAAGTGCGGTTGCCAACAATGCCTTGGGAATGCTAATCGCTATTGTTAACCAAGCTCAGAATGTTTATAATATCAGTTCAGGTACATTGTCAAACACAATAGATTCCGCATTAAAGGCGATGGTGTTGATAGGAAGCTTGGATATGACAACTCAGACAAGATCTCGTTACAATCAAAACCATACGACTCTTGAAAATCTTCAATCTCAGTTGGCAGCAGCCGAGCGGCTTGCAAATACACCTCCTTATGGTCCACCATCGCCTGGTTCTGATGATACAAATTGGGGATGCATTATTCCAATCATCATTGCGGTGATATTTATCATAGGAGTTCTTATTAATGGCTAAATCCGTATAATGTTATGAAATATTTCACACTTTTATTTTCCGCATTTCTTTTTGTTACTGCGAATCTTTATGCTCAGGTAGATAGCCTTGATTATGACAAGGCTATTTCAGAAATTAATAGTCGTATAGAAATCATTCAACAGGAAAACAAGAGATTGGTAAAACAGATAGACAAAATTGATGGCCATATTCAAAGTCTCGAAGAAGAATCAGCCGAACAAAATGGAAAGATTGTTTTGATTGAAACAGGTCTGGCCAAAAATTCGGAGATGATTTCTAATAATGCGACGGAGCTAAATTCAAAGATTGACAATACTACCACCGATATAAAATCTCAGGCCGGAAGACTGCGAAACAGAACAATTGGTGGGTTGATTATCGCATTTGTGGTTCTTGCTTTTTCCGCATTGATAACCCTTCTGCTTCATAAAAAGGGTTCTGACCAAATTGAAGCCTTAAAACGGCAATCGGAAAAAATTAACGAGGAAATTGTGAATAAGTTTTCTACTGAGATGACTGAGATGCAGAAGATTTCTGCATCCTTAGGCGCTTTTTCCGTAGCAGGTGCATCTTCAGAAAGCGAGCGGGATCTTATCAAAACTCTCGCAGACAGAATTACATTTATGGAAATGACTCTCTATAAGATGGATAGCGGTGTCAAGGGACATAAACAATTATCACGTTCCATAATCCAGATGAAGGATAACCTTCGCGCCAGTGGTTACGAATTGGTAGATATGCTTGGTAAACCTTATAGTGACGGAATGAAAGCTGTCGCTTCATTTGAGGATGATGACACTATTGATGAGGGTGCAAGAATAATCACAAAGGTGATAAAACCTCAAATCAACTATAATGGTATTATGATTCAAAATGCTCAAATAACTGTGAGTCAGAATATTTAAAATATTACATATGGTACAGGTAAAAATGAAATATGGAATTGATCTCGGTACGACCAATTCCGCCATCTGCAAGATGGAAAATGGTGAGCCAGTCATCAAGAAAACAGACACTTTAAAAGACACGTTGCCTTCTTGTGTATCATTTACAAGAAAAAAGGTAATCAAAGTCGGAGATTCTGCGATGAACGATTTACGGCAGGATAAAGCGCGTTCAACCAAGTCAATGGATGCTTCTAATTCCAATGTGTTCTTGGAGTTCAAGAGGACAATGGGACTTGATACCAAGTATTTCAGTTCCAATATGGGAAGGAACTATTCTTCGGAAGATCTGTCTGCCGAAGTGCTCAAAGCATTGAAGTCTTTTGTCTCTGATGATAATGTCAGTGCGTGTGTCATTACAATACCGGCTAAGTTTACTCCGGATCAAATAGCTGCCACGAAAAGGGCGGCTGACCTTGCTGGAATCGATCATTGCGAACTTCTTCAGGAACCTATCGCCGCATCTATGGCGTATGGCTTGTCTACGACAAAGAAGAACGGATATTGGGTTGTATTTGACTTTGGTGGAGGGACATTTGACGCCGCTGTTCTGAAAGTCGAAGATGGTATTATGCAGGTGATAGATACAGAGGGAGATAACTACCTTGGTGGAAAGAATTTGGACTATGCAATAGTGGATGAAATCATCATACCTTACATTAAGCAGAATTTCAATGTTAACGATATTCTCGAGAATGAAAGCAAGCGTCAGATACTTCGTGATGCAATGAAGTTTTATGCGGAACAGGCAAAGAATCAATTGTCTTTCAAAGATAAATGTGATATTATGTCTCAATTGGATGAATTTGGTGATGATGATGAAGGAATCCCTATTGAGCTTGATATGATTATCACAAAGCAACAATTAGAACCGGTTGTCGCTCCTATCTTCCAAAAGGCAGTCGATATTACCAAAAAACTGATTGAAAGAAATAATCTTACCGGCAAACTTGATTCACTTATCCTTGTCGGTGGACCTACATATTCTCCTGTTCTTCGTCAGATGTTGAAGGATCAGATTACCTCGAATGTTGATACAAGCATTGATCCTATGACCGCTGTAGCAAAGGGGGCTGCTCTTTATGCCTCAGGCATTGACAGTCAGGTGACAACGAAAATCGAGTCTGGAACGATTGCTCTTGACGTTCAGTATAATTCTAGTTCTGTAGAAACATTGGAATTTGTGACGGTCAAACTTCTCAGGAATGATTGTACCGGACAGATTCCTGCAAGAGTGTATGTTGAGTTTGTACGAGGGGACAAGGCTTGGTCTAGTGGAAAGATTGAGGTCAATGAAATTGGCGATGTGATAGAGTGTCAACTTAACGAAGGAAAGGCAAATGCATTCAACGTCATTGCTTACGATGAGAAAGGAACGGTGATTCCATGTTTCCCTACAGAAATCAACATCATACAAGGGACAGTGGTCGGTAGTGCCATTCTTCCTCGAAATATAGGCATCGAAGCTCACGATGAGAATAAGGATAAAGATGTATTCATGCCGTTAAAGGGGCTGGAAAAGAACAAACAACTACCTGCTGTCGGAGTTCGTAATGGGCTGAAAACGGCAAAGAAACTTCGTCCGGGGATGAGCGAAGACAGGCTTATGATTCCTATATATATCGGAGAAAGTAATGCGGAGGGCACAAGTGCTATATATAACGACCACGTTTTCGATGTTGTCATTACAGGTGATGATGTTCCTGCTCTTGTCCCGGAAAACAGCGACATAGATATCACTATTAAAGTTGATCGTTCGCAATTGATGACTCTTGAGGCTAATTTTCCTGTAATTGGAGAATCCATAGAAAAAGAAATTAAGATTGAGGCTCGTAGCGAAGTAGATAATAATAAAGAGGTTCGGGAGAGATTCAATGAAGCCAAAAGAAAGCAGACACAACTAAAAAAGACTGCAGGCATTTCAAATGAAGAATTAGAGTCTTCTAATAAGATGATTTTTGATATTGAACGTCGTTTTGAAGGCGAGATCGCTACCGCAGATGGAACTATGCATTTGTTGGCATCACTGCGCGAAGCTTTCCGTGAGATGGAATCTGTTGAAAAAAATCACGAGTGGGATGCTCTTGATGCAGAATTGCGTTCTGAATTCGCGCGTCTTGAGAAGGCAAATAATGAACTTGGAAATAAGTATGATGCACAAGTAGCTGAATTACGAGATAAAGTTGATCGTGTTATAACTGGCAAAAACATACAGTCCGCTCGTGACACCCTAAGTGACATAAATGATGTGTTTATGGCATGCACGTTTATATATCAGTTAATGGGCTTTATTCAACATCATTCTGAAAACTTTGGGGCATATCAATGGAAGAATGCTACAGAAGCGAGAAAACAACTTTATCGTGGAGTCCAGATGATCGCTTCTGGCAATCCTGACGTTGAGGAACTACGTGAGGTTTGTATTTCGGTTATCAATCAACTAGATATGCCGGAAAGTGAAAAAATTAAATTTTAGCGTTATGTAAATATGCCATCATTTTCTAAAGAACAATCAATCGGCGCATATAAGGTAGCGTTTCCAATAAAAGATTCTGAATATGCAGAGTCATACAGAGTAAAAGATTCTGCTCGAAAGAATTTTTTTCTCAAACTGTACAATTATTCAAAGTTGCATAAGGTGCAGTTTGGTGAAACTGGAAATGTATTGGAGTTAGAAATATCAAAACAGTTAAAGCATCCAAACCTTGCTGCATATAGAGATAGCGGTGATGTAATGCATAATGGCCAAAAGATGGCATATATCGTTTACGATTATATCAGCGGTGAGACTCTCAATCAGAAAATGATGCGCGAACATAAGTGTTGTGCTTATGATGCGAAACAGATTATCATCAGCGTTCTGAATGGTGTAAAATATCTTCATACTCTATCGGAACCCGTAATACATAATGATCTGACAATCGATAATGTTATGCTCGATATGTCAAATAGTACTACCATTCCGAAGATAATAGACTTTGGGCATGCTCGTTTCTTCTATCAAAACAACAGGTCTTTCCATAAAGATGGGCGAAACCCTTTCTATTTAGCACCGGAATCTTTTAATGGCGTATTTACCGTTCAGACTGATTTGTATTCGGTCGGAGCTATGTTGTACCACCTCTTGTTTGGAATGCCTCCTTATTTCTTGGATGTGTCTTCATATAAGCGAAACAGGGTGGATGTTGAAGAAGTAATTCTTGCCGAGCGGAACAAACCGTTGAGAATTCCAGATAATGGCAGAAAAGATATTGATGGAGACTTGATCAATATAATTACAAAAGCGTTAGCGTCAAATATAGATGATAGATTCTTGTCTGCTGATGATTTTATTAAAGCTATCACTGGTGAAACCAAAATCATTAATATCACTCACTATAATGTTGGAAAAATTGAAAGTATAGAACAGACAAATTTTCACAAAGAAAGAGGACATGGCTTTGCCGATGTTGCCGGTATGAAAGAATTAAAGGCTCAATTGCAGTCAGACGTAATAGATCTGCTTCAGAATCCGGAACAGGCTAAAGCTTTAGGCTTATATGTTCCCAATGGATTGCTCTTTTATGGACCGCCTGGATGCGGAAAAACGTTTTTTGGCGAGAAATTTGCTGAGGAATTGGGGTGTAATTATCAGTATATCAAATGCTCTGATGTGGCATCCCCATACGTTCATGGTGGACAAGGAAAAATCGCTGCTATATTTGAAGAAGCACGAGCAAATGCTCCTACGGTTTTATTCTTTGATGAAATCGATGCTATGATCAAGGATCGCAGCAAGCAAACTAATGTCAGCGAATCGGGTGAGGTTAATGAGTTTCTTGCCCAACTGAATAATTGTGGACACGATGGTGTGATTGTCATTGGAGCGACGAACAGGCCAGACGAAATAGATGAAGCGGCTTTGCGTTCAGGTCGTCTTGAGATGAAATACTACATTCCTCAACCTGATTATGATACTAGAAAGGAACTTTTCAGAATTAATCTAAAAGATCGCAAAACTGACTTTGGAATAGATTATGACAAACTGGCAAATCTCACGAAAAACTATGTCTCTGCTGATATTCGCTTTGTCGTTGACACTGCCGCACGTCTGGTTTTCCGTCGTCACGAAGAAAAAATCACAATGGAAGTTCTTGAAGAGGCGATTGTTGGAACGAAGCCAAGTATTACAGTAGAAACGATAAGAAAGAGCGAAGCTATCCGTGATGCATTTGAAGGTAAATCTCCTATTACATCAGATAGAAAGAAGATAGGTTTTTAATTATAAAATATATGAAAATTAATGAATTATACTTGAAAACAGTGTTTTGTTGTATGGCATGCGATGGTGATATTGCTAAAGAAGAGGTGAGCCTTCTTCGCAACGTGACTAATGGCTCTGAACTCTTTAGTGGTCTGGATGTTCAGTCATTCGTAAATGGTTATGTGAATATGATTAATAAAGAAGGGATTACATTCCTTTCAAATTACCTGAAAGAGGTTGCGGATACTGTGCTTTCTGACGAACAAGCATTGACATTAGTCAAATTGGCTATCGATACTATTGAGGCTGACAACAATATTGAATATTCAGAAGTTAGGTTCTTCAAGAAAATAAGGAAACGTCTTTCTATCTGCACTGCGCGCGAGAAGTAGACACGAAAAGATTATTTCGTTACACGTTGTTTTTGAAAGGTAAGCGTCTCCGCGGTTACGCATTGACGGGCTCTTGATCATCACGTACCTTTGC
>OIYX01000068.1_pt1 | contig 34346 bp, 42 predicted proteins | sample 1588431 | NCBI WGS metagenome assembly OIYX01 (sample SAMN03283241) | human gut metagenome | biome: human-associated habitat; material: feces | host: Homo sapiens | place: Peru | collected 2012
AGCCCCGAGCGGGATTCGCGATTGCCTTGAAATGCTTGCAACAAAGGCTTATGCGCGTGTTGACGGCGTCGAATTAAAGATTGCATTGTCGTTTATCGACTCAGGTGGGCATCGAACGAACGAGGTTTACACGATGGCGGCGCGTTCGTCTCGAATGATGGCGATAAAGGGCATTGCGAGCTCGCGTGACAAGCAAGACCCATTGATCCGCAAACTCTCGAAAGTGTCGTTAAATGGCAATGTGAAGGGTAAAACGCATTTGCTTGTGTTGGGGGTCAATGCGGGCAAAGACGCGTTATTTGACATGGAGGTGCGCACAATCACGGGGGATCGGTGCTTGCACTATTGGGCGGGCGGGGGCTATGATAAGACGTATTTTGCGGGGCTATTGAGCGAGAAAAAGGTGGGCGGTAAGTGGATTGCGCCACAACGCGGTAGCACGCCGAATGAGCCGCTCGATTGTCGCGTTTACGCGATGGCGGCGGCGGAGTATTATTTGACGAAGATCATCCCCAGGGGGCTTGATCCAGATTATCGGAGACGAAACATGGCGAAAAAGGCTAGTAAAAAGGAAGAAAAAGTGCAAGAACAAATTGTTATAGAGGAGCAAAAGCCGTATAATGGCGAAGGTCACGGAGTAGAGTCGCCCAAAGAGCCAGAGCCCGTTGACAATTCCGCGTCGAAATACGAGCAGTTTTAGGAGGTGAGGATGGCGGAAGCGATTTACACGACACGGCGAACAATGCTAATCGAGGAGCGCAACCGCCTTTCGCAAGCGATTGCGGACGCGTTCGGCGCATTGACGGCGCTCATGAACGGCAAGATCACGTCGTATAGTTTGGGGACGTGGACGATCTCTAGGGCGCAAGCGGATTTGGACAAGTTGAAGCAGTGGCTCAAAGACGCGCGATTGCGGCTTGACGAGATTGACAACATATTGACGGGGAGACCGCAACGCCATACAAGCGTATGCGTTTATAATAATCCGTTTAACGTCAATCCATACTTCGGGGGGATATAATGCTTGAATTGGCGAGCAACATAGGCTTTGCGGCAGGCAGTGGAGCACCGAACAGCCAGACTTTGGCGGGCTTTAATGGCGTGTCGTATAGTGCGACTGCGGATATATTGCCAACGCGTCAAATTCTGGTCAGCAGGGCGCGTCAGCTGGACATGACATGCCCGTTGGCAAGCGCTGCGATAGACCGCATGACGGGCGGCATCATCGGCGCAGGGCTTACCTATGCAGTGAGCGACACAAGCGAGTTCTTCGACAATGACTTTTATCGCGCCCTAACGGACGAGTTGAAGCGGCTTTTGAAGCGTCGAAGCATATCGCGTCTATTTGATGCGCAGTGCCGATTGACGTTCAATCAGATTCAGGAAATGGCGTGCCGAAATTGGCTATTGTCGGGCGACGTGTTCTTCGTTCGACGGCAACAGCCAAACGGCGCGTTCGCGTGGCGCGCCATTGAGTCTGATCGCGTTATGAGCCCCTACTACATGTTTAGCCCAGACTCGACCGAGAACGGCATGAGCTTTTACGCGCTCATCAATCCCGACACGGGCAATCGCATTATAGACGGCGTAGAGCTGGACGACGATGCATCCCCCGTCGCTTATTGGGTGGTCAAAGACTACATCGACAAACCGTTGCTTATAACACAGGAGCAAATCGAGCGCATACCGGCGCATGATTCGGACGGTTTGCCGGTTATGATCCATTTGTTCAAACCGACGCGCCCGGACCAATACAGGGGCGTTCCGTTGCTCAGCAATGTGATCGAGACGTTGCACAATACGCGCAACTATGCGCAAGCGGAATTGCAGGCGGCGATATTTCAGTCGGCGGTGTGGGGCTTTTTCACGTCGAATAATCCGACGAGCGACGAGACCGTGCCATTGAGCGATGGATTCTTAGACGAGAAGATCCCGTTGAACGAAGAAGCCGTCAAAGAGGATTTGCAATTGTCGCCTTATACGCAGGCGAGAACAAACAGCATCAAGTCGCAACTGTTCCCGACGGCGAAGGTTATGAGTGCGGGGCAATTCCAACATTTGGCGGAAGGCGAGGATGTAAAGTTCTTGCAATCGACGCATCCGAACAACAATTTCGACGCGTTCATGAAGGCGCACAATTTGAGCGTTGCATCGTCAATCGGCATTCCCCGCCAAGTTCTGGAGTGCTCATATGATGGGACGTATGCGAGCGCGCGAGGAAGCGTTTTGGAGGCGAATCGGACGTTCAAGGCTTATCGCTCATATTTCATCGAGTCATTCTTGAAGCCGCTTTTCGAGGTGTTCGCCTACGAGGTAGTGGACGAGTTGGGCGGTTTTGAAGATTCGTTATTTGTTGCGCGTGCATTGTCGATTGAGTCTGTATGGCAAGCGCCGGCGGCGCTTTGTCTCGATCCGCGAGCCGAGCTAGAGGGGGCGCGGCTTGCGATCGAGATGGGCTTAATCGATGCAGATGAAGCGGCGCAAATGATATACGGGCACAAAGCAAAGCGAGGGGCAAATGTTGAAAACATTTAATATCTATTATGACATCTCGCCACTGTATCTGGAGGAGATTGATAAGCACCTTCGGGCGTGTGCGACGGATAAAGAGATCAATCTCAATATCTGTTCCCCAGGAGGTGACATCTATGCAGGCATCGCGATCGCCGAGAAGTTGCGAGCGTGCGGCAAGCGCGTGAATGCGCGTGTTTGGGGTTATGCGGCATCGGCGGCTTTTACAATTGCGTGCGCGTGCGACTTCGTCGAGGCGTCGCCTTTGGCGCATTTCATGGTGCATAGTGCCTACGCATGGGGCGGAGACGTTGACGAGGGATGCAAACATGCGAACGAGTCGCAATTGGCGTTGATTCATCGCAAGAATGCAGAGTACACAGAAAAGGATTTGCTTGAGGATCGTTGGTTTACAGCCAGCGAGGCGCAAGTCTTCGGACTTGTGGATCGGATAGTGGAGTTTGAGGGAGACGCCGAGGCGAAGCGCGCTGCGGCGTATGGTTTTAGCAAGTTCCGAAACATTGGAGTGGACACAATGAAAGCCGAAGAAATGAAGAAAGAGGAAGTCATCGAGGAGAAGAAGGCGGAAGAGTTGACGCATGAAACCGTCGATGAAAAGGTGGAAGAAACCGTCGAGCAAGTCGTAGACGAGAAAAGCGACGACTTACTGGAGCAAGTGATCGAGCGCATCGAGGAATTGAGCGCACGCGTAGCGGCTTTGGAGGAAAAGCGCGAAGCGGAATGCGAGCCAAGCGACGAGAAAAAGGCGAAATTGGCGGCGCGACTTGCGTCTATTTCGCGGCCCGTTGCACGTGTTGTTGCGACCGAGGAAGAAAAGACGGCGCAGAGCGCGGCGAAAGATCTTGAACGTTTTAAAGCGGTATACGGAACAAGTTTCGACCGTTTCATTCGTGGATAAGCATGGAGGATTGAGAGATGGCAAATCACACGACGATTTTAATCAATGATACAGTTACACAGGGGCAAACCTTGCTCATGGAGAGCCCGCGCCCGCAATTGTTGCAAACGCGCTATTTCCCGACCGATAATGTGATGGACGTTTTCGACAGCAAGAAAGTTATGCTTGACTTCGACAACGGCGACTTGCAGAGCGGCGCATTCTTTCAAAAGGGCTATGGTGACGGAAGCAAGACCACGTTTTATAGCGAAGTGTGCGAGCCGCCCCGCATTGCCGAAAGTGACATCATCGATGCAGGCGACCGCGATCGCGTTTTGTTCGAGCAATTGTGTCGTGCTCAGGGCCACGCCACGCCGAGCCATGCCGACGCTTTGAACGATTTGTTGCGTATCAAAGCTGGTCGTTGTGCAGACCGCGTGCAACGTGGCATCGAACGCCTTTGTTCAATGCTTTTGCAGAAAAACGCACTTGCATTGCAATACAAGTCGAGCCCGACGGCATCATCGAACGACGTTACCGTAGACGTTCAATATTTCAATGACGAGACTACGGGCGCGGCGGCAGACGGCGGCAAGAATCCGCAGGTCTACGAGTCGAAGGCATGGGGTGGAGTGGATGCAACGCCTTATGACGATGTTTGCGCCATGTGTCGCAAGCTGGTGCAGAACGGCGGCAATGCTGTCGATTTGCTCATGAGCCCGCAAATGTGGGGACATCTCATCGCCGACATCACGAAGAAGATGGGCAACGGTATGCCCCAAATCAATTACACGATCATCAATAGCGGCGATAAGGGCGGCTTGTATGATGCGGATATTCTCGACGCCAAGCATGTTGGAAGCGCGAATTTCGGCGGCTACGTTTTGAATCTGATTGTGTATAGCGGCGCATATACCAAGATTGAAGAAAACAAAGAAGTTTTCACGCCGTATCTTCCCGACAATTTCGTCTGCGTTATCGCCCCGAACGTCGGGCACACGCTTTGCGGCGCGGTCAATAAGGCGAGCGTCGGCGCATTCGTCAATGGAGGCGATGCGGCTTTGGTACGCCACACGGGCAAATTCATTGTGACGAAGTACTTCGACTTCGCCAACGAGCAAGTGAGCGTTCGTTGTGAGTCGTTGCCACTGCCTGCTCCGTATCGTCGTTGGGGTTGGGTCACGAAGACGGATTCGGCGGGCTAGTAGGAAGCGAATAGGCGTTGATTGACACGGCGAGAGAGGCGAGACGATGGAACGATTGACCGATATTGTAAACGCGGATTTACGCAACATTCTATGCGATTTTAGGGACTTTACACGCCCCGTTCGCTTGAAGGTTGGAAACGTCGTTTATTCGATTTATGCGTCGTTGCAATCGGACAAAATCGCCTTGACCGCCGACATCGAGCCGATCAACGTCTACGAACTTTCTATCTATTTCGAGGATATAACGGACGAGGCTTTCAGGCGTTCATTCGTCAAAGGCGGGATCGTTTTCATCTCGCTAGAGGCACAAGGGAATGATTCATGGGTTGGCTATCGCATTGTAGACACGGCGACGACGATGGGCGTGCTTCGGAGCGCATCATTGATGCGCACGAAGGGGCGTTGAGGTGTTAAGAAATGCTTAATATCTTCACTTTGACAGAGCATATCGCGGCGGCGCTTCGTACGGAGTTGGACGCGTTGACGTATCGATTCAAGAGTACGGACGAGGCGAACGACGCGACCGAAACGAAGCCGCGCGTCTACACGTTCACATACGACGGCGAGTTGGATCGAGATCAATTGCCCGTGCATACGCCAAGCGTATTATTGCAGGTGATAAAGCGAGACAGCGACATCGTGTCGTATCTGGTGCATGTATACGTCGTGAACGCGTCAATCGTAGACGATGAAATTGCCTTTGATTGTGGCGATGAATCGTATCGCATGGGCGAGGGCGACGAGCCTAGAGAATGGGGGGCGCGGCGAGATCTTTACCGCGCTTGTTTGCTATTGGGCGAGAGCGTCTATAACGCACTGAACACGATCTCGCTATCGTGTTTGGCGCGTATCGACAACGTCGTCTTAAATGCGCCCGTCGCCTACATGGAGAATTATCCCGCTTGCGAGTGCACGGTCTCTTTTGATTGTGCCCTCGGCAGAGGCGAGAGCTTTGTTCGTTCTAGACTTGAGGAGATATTGTGATATGGCATTTACGTTTTTTCAGATACATCGAGTGCTCATTCAGTTGCAGTGGCGTGGAATGAGAAGGCGAAGGGATGGGATCTCACTATAAATCAGTCGGTTTCGTATACAACAAGCATCAATTATGTAGCAGAGGTGAGTATGGCAACAGAGAAATATGGAGCATTTGGAGATTTAGGCAAATCTCTAAGCGTAACGCCCGTTTCGACGGATACCGTTATAGCGGTATTGGCACGCGACAAGACGTACTTAAACGCGGCAACGTTCGCGGATTTGTCGGCGTATTTGGGCGACAATCCGATCAATCCGAGCAACGCTTGCGACATGTGCGCGTATGCGCTTTATGCGACGGCGGGCGTTAATAATGTCGTTTGGTGCGGTGGTACTGATTTGGCGGCTTGCATCAAAACGTTTCAAGACTACATGACGAGAACGCCGCAGGTGTCGTGCATCGTGATTGATGGTGCGTTCGAGACGAGAAAAGAGGACGCGGCGACGATATTGGCAGGCATCAAAAAGATTGACGGCCATTGGGACGCCACGGCGATCTTGAATATAGACGCCGCCCAAGACCACACGGGCAAGTGCTGTAGCGACGAGAACGCAGTCGTCACGATGGGTTTCATTAAGACGGGGGCAAATATATTGCCGCTTAGCGCGATTCGTGCCGGCCTTTGTGCGCGTAGCGACGCCGAATACGGCGCGCCAGCTCGAAGCGGCGGCAATTTGCCAATCCCGAACGCCGAGGCGTGGGGATCATACGATAGCAAGAGCTTTACGGCGATGCCTATCAGTGAGACATTGGCGACGAGTTTGTCGGCGGAAGGCGTTTGCGCCGTCGTCAATTATTCGGGCACGTATCGCACATGGGGCGACCATACGAGCTTGTTTGCGGCGGGCACAATCGCCGACGATCGGGCGCGATTCGACAATAGCATCAGAATGCTTCGTTCGATTACAAATCGCTTCCAACTCAAATATCGCGCTTCGATTGATTCGCCTTTCACATTGCAAATGCGAAACGACATCATAAACGAGCAATTGGACTATCTGAACGGGTTAGTTGCTAAGGGCGCGTTGATCGGCAAGCCGACGTGTGAGTTCAGAGCGATTGACAATCCCAAAGACAACATCCAAAAGGGCGAGTTCAAGTGGAATATAACGTGCACGACGACGAATCCGCTAAAATATGCGTATGTGAGCGTGTCTTACACGAGCGCAGGGCTTGATTCATTGGTAGAGGAGGGTTAATCATGCTAGTTCAGATCCCGAGACATGGTGCGATTAAAGGTTGCACGGTTTATGCGGCGCCCAATGGTGTTGCATCCAAAACGCCGGCTTGCATCGATGCGAGTGTGACGCTCCCCCAGCTATCATTCCCGACGAACACGATCCAAGCGATGGGCGGTTTCGACATTCCCGATCAAACGCGGCTCGAAGCCATGACGTGCACGATTAGCGTTGAAGCGGGTGTCGAGTCAAACGAGCTCATGCAAAGCGGCAACGCGTCGTATATCATTCGATGGGGGCAAGAGGTCACGAACCCCGACGGCACGATCGGGCTTGAAAAGTGGCAAGCGTTTGTGTCTGGTATCGTGGCATCGAGTCCGGCGCCCTCTTTGGAGGTTGGGCAATCTGGATCAAGCGACATCACAATCAATGTGAGTCGCTATCGACTTGTTCACAACGACGTGAACGAGCTATTCGCGATTGACCGAATAGCCGGGATTCTTCGCATCAATGGCGAGGATTTGCGAGCGCCTTTGAACGCTATTCTCTAGCGAGTGAAGGCGACAAGCCCGTGACAATTACGGGCTTTTTGTGTATTTTGGAGCAGTGGAGGCGAGATAATATGGACAATAAATTCAAATTGAGAAAACCGATAAAAGGCATCGAGGAGCTAAACTTCGCATTCGATAAGCTCACGGCAATTGACTACAAAACGATATGCAGGATTGAGCGCAAGATGAACGGATTGAGCGTCGAGCAATTAGCCGATTCAATCATTGCGAGCGCAGGGACGCGCAAAACATCGAGCGAGTTTCGCATCGCGTGCGCATGGGTTGCGGCGGTCAAGGGTACGGATGGGCTAACGGTGGACGACTACGATCAATTGTCGCTTGACGACTTGTTAGAGCTGGAGACGTTCGGCTTGCTTTTTTTCGTCGGATCTTTGGAGTAGACGGCGCAAACTTCAAAGAATTCTTTCTTCGCACCTATGGCGAAATCGGCGCGGTTTCAATGGTCTTTCACGTTGCGGCGACCGAGCTATTGCACATGCCGTTGACGGACTTTTACGAAACATTCAGTTTAATCTACAAAGAATCGAATCGGAGACGTGGCAATGCGTAAAAGCCGATATGAAATAGAGCTAGGGATCAAGGGCGACGATCATGTACGCGCCCAGATACGCGACATAGACGACGGAGTCGCGAGCATTTCGGAACGTGCGGACAATCTGGACTTCAAAGGCGCGTTGAACGGTGCGCAAGAGCTATCGAGGAAGATGGCACAGCTTGCCAAGGGCGGCGAAGATGCAACGTTGCAGATGAGCGCGTTCGAGTCGGCATCGAAAAAGGCGATTAAATCGCTTGAAAAACAGGCGAGCGACCTTACCTACTCACTAACGGAGCAGGGAAAAGCCCAGCGAGACCGCCTTCGGTCGATTGACGACGAGATCGCAAAGCTAGGTAAGACCAAAGAGGACGCCAAAAAGCGCAAAGAGCTTGAAAAAGAGCGGGCAAAGATTGCGAAGACAGTCGTTAATTTGAGCGACGAGGAATTGAAACAGGCTTTGCGGCTCAATCAGGCATCACGAGCAGAACTCAAACTTGCAGTTCAGAACGGCAAGTTGATGCAAAAAGAGACGAAAGAGCAGAAAAAGCTAGGTCAGCTTGTCAAAGACGACTTAAAGGGGATCAAAGACAAGATAAAAGCCCAGCTTGAGTTCGTCAAAGCCCTAAAGACCACCGAGGGACGCTACAATGCGCTTAAAAAGGCGGGCGCGATGGGCGTCAAAGCGGGCGCGATGGGCGTCAAAGCGGGCGTCGGCATCGCCAAGGGCGCGGGAAAGGCGGCTTTGGGCGGCATTGGAATTGCGGCGGCGGCAGTGGGGGCGATTGCGAGTAATGCGGGCGCGGCTACCGACACTGCCGTCGAGCGTGAGAGAGCGGTTGCGCGTGTTCGAGGATTGAGCCAGGAACAGGCAAGCGAAGCCGTTTCGCGTATTTACTCTATCACGGGGGCGGATAGTGAACGGATCGTTGCGGCGATCCACGCAGTGCAAAGCGTCTTAGGTCGTGGCTTGAGTGTTGACGAGCTTGTGCAAACGGCATCGGGCGAAGTGTTGAGCCCTGGAATATCTGCGCTATACCGGCAACAGACCAAAGGCGACGTTAGCGCAAACGCATTGATCGCACTTGCCAATCAGACGAGAGCATCGACACGTGAGACGGGCGCAAGCGTCGAGCAAATAGCCAGTGCGCGAGAGTATTTGGCGAACACGGCGAATCGCACGCAGTCTAAAGCCCCGTTGCGGCAACAAGAAGCCGTCTATTTGTCGCTACTCAATAGCGGCGCATTCGACGACGAAGCGCAAACGCAAGAGGCGTACAAGCGGTTTATATCGCGATTGAAGCCAGACGAGGACATATTCGAGGCGGCGAGCAAGTTTGACTGGACGCGCGGGCTAACGACGACAAATCGGATACAGGCGAGCAACGCCATAAAGGCGACGAATTGGGAGGCATTGCGAGCCGTCGGCAATCAGCAATACAGCGGCGACGCGCTATCGTTGACGAGCAATGAGGAACGCGCATCCCGTATGCGAGCGATGCAAGAGCGATTGCAGGAATTGCAATTGCGCGTTCTGGAGGCTATCGACGCGGCAATCACGAAGATCGGGCCGGAAAAGCTCAAAGCAATGATTGAAGGCGTGTTAAATCTCGCGACGGAGGTTGTGACACGGCTTTTGCCGCTTTTGGTTAGCTTACTGGAGACATTAGAGCCAGTGTTGCAGCCCCTTCTTGAAGTTCTGTTTTCGCTTGTGGACATATTGGTCGAGGTTGTGGATTGGCTCAAAAAGAACGACGTTGTCGAGAAGTCGGGGAAGGTATTCGACTTCGTGAAGAACTTCGGGCTTGTTGGCTTGATTAGTAACCTATTTGGCAAAGACGAGGACGACGGCGCGAGCGGTCATGCCAGGGCAGACGGCGGCGTTGCAAGCATCCCGACGATAGTTGGCGAGCGAGGGGCGGAAATGGTCATCCCGTTCGACTATGCGCGCCGAGGACGAGCAAACAATCTTGTGCAAACATTCAATCAGACGTTCAATTTGGCGCAGAATCAGACGACCGCATCGAGTTTGGCGGCTCTCATGCGCACGAATGGGAGGTGGGGACGATGAAATACACGGCAAGTTTAGGCGATACATGGGATACGGTGGCGTACAAGGTGTGCGGCGACGAATTCGAGTGCGACGCATTGCGACGAGCGAATAGACCGTATAGCGACGTTTTGGTCTTCGATGGCGGCGAAATGCTCATCATCCCGTCGGATATTGGCGAGATGAAGGCGATTGAAGCGTCGAGCGTCGTTTCTTCGGCGGCGGTGCGCGTTATCGCGGCGGAGTGGTAGGCAATGAAATATTTAACGCTAGGTGATTTGGCCGTCCCGTTGCCTTTTGTCTCGAATGTGAGTTGGTCGAAGACGAGCAAGACGACGACGGCGAGCGATGGGCGCGTGAGGACGCGTGGATTTGGCGCGGTGGAAGTGTCTTTGCGCTTGTCTTTGGACGTTCCGACGTGTAGCGCATGGGGATTGAATGCGAGCGAGTGGATCGATCGCCTTGCGAATTTGCCCGTTGAGCGAACGACAGGTGCTGCGCAATTGCAAATCGGCGAGTTGACGGTTTATCCGTCGGTGCTTTTCGCCATTTCATCCATCAATACGACGGAATCGAGCGACGCATCGACGACGGCGGCTTCGCTCATCGAGTGCGACATAACCTTGTCTGGAGTTGCGACGACGAAGGCGGTTTCGAGAAACGAGCAATTGGGACAGGCGGATGCCCAGGCTGTGATTCCCGACGTTTCAATCGGCATCGAGGGGAGCACAAACACAATCCAGCTAAAAGACGCATACGCCATAAACGAGTTTGTGCGGGCGAATGCGTCAATTAGGCTAGGTTTCAGCGTCGGCGACGACCTAGCATTGCCCGATCGAGAAAGTTTCTTCAATGAGTTTGTGGCGCGTGGATTTGTCGAAGCCGACGGCGTGAAATGGTATGTTGTAGACGGCTTGATTCTGGACAACGAAATCGCGGTGACGTGTAGTGCATTGCCCGCCGCCGCCACGCAAAGTGCGCATCGGACGTGGATTAACGGCGCTAGTCTGCGTTCAATCTTCGTAGAGCTTGGCAACATGTGCGGGGCATCGAGCGTTGATTGTGGCATCGATGGGACGGTGGACTATTGCCTTCTTAATGGTGAACCTTTGGAGGCTTTACAGACCATCGCTTCGGACGTTGGGGCGATTATTTACGCGCAAAACGACGTGATTCGCATTTTGCCGACGACGAGACGGCAAGACATCGCGTTCGCTTTACCGCTCAAAGAAACACAATTTGACGTTATCGAGGACAACAGGGGCGAGGGCTTCGGCGGTGTGGACTGGTGCGACGGCGTGCGACGATTCAAGGCGGGCGATACGGCTAAGAATTGCTATGTGGTGCGCAGTTCAATCAGCATGAACGCCAAAGCCGTCGCGTCGGCGGTGTTAGAAGCCGTCAATTTCAAATCCCGTCGTTTGCGTGTCTCAATGCCATTGCGAGACGACATCATCGTCGGAAGCGCCCTTTCACTGGAATTGCAAAACGATCAAGTCGTGGTTGTGGTCAATAGCACTGAAAAGGACTATTTAAGCGAGATATTGACGGTGGAGGCGTTCGCAGTATGATTGAGCTTTGCTACATGATAATCGACGAGATGGGCACGGACAAAGACGAGGCGGGCGCGGTTATGAGTGCCACGGCGCATTGCGAGCACGAGGAAAACACGCAGTGCGTATTGCATTTGCCCCCCGAGTTACGCCCCAATCAATGCGATATAAAGCGCGGCGCGCGTGTTTTGGGCGCATTCGATACCGACAACGGCGTCGGCGTCGCTTTGGTAGGGCTTGAGGGTGCGTTTTGGGGCTATCGCGTGAATGGGAACAAGGGATTGAGCGTCGAGAAAGATGTTAAAGTCGGCGGCGCGTTGTCTGTAACGGGCGACGTCAGCGGCAAAGCGGGAGCATCATTTGTCAAAGACGTAACGAGCAAAGGCGACTTCAAAACGCCAACGGTATCGCTAAACAAGCATACGCATTCGACGCCAAGCGGAACGAGCAGTGCGCCGACGCAGACGCCAACACCGACGGGGGCGTGATATGGCTGACAATCGATTCATATTTGAGAGTGGACGAACGCTTGAATTGCTCAATAGCGAGCAATTATCATACGGACGCGCCATTGCAACAAAGCAAACGACGCGATATGACGGATCGAAACGACCGCAGGACACGAGCTATCGCGGCAGGGCACAGGCTGTCACGGCGACAATCGACGCGCGGATCATGCCATACGACGGCAAATCCATTCCAGAGTATATCGCAAGGTGTGAGGATGCGGTGGGCGAGCGCGTGCGATTGATTTACAATGGCAAAGACCGAGGCGAATTTATCGTCGTGGGAGTTCAATTTGTGCCAGAAATTGACGCCACGTGCGGCATCTTTGCGTGTGCAATATCTTTCAATTTAACCGAAGGCACAATTCGCTATCGAGAGCGGATAAAGGATGTTGTAGTATGAGCATCAGAGAGACGGCGAGCCACGTGGCGAACATGGTTTCATGCAGGAATGGCACGCATTGCCTATTTCGCGCCTTCGGTTTGGGCGTGATAGACGACCCAGCGCCTTCGGCGATCACATTGTCGAGCGTTCGCGCCGAGTGCGCGAAATGGTATCCAAACATCGACGTCGAGCGACTGGATCGGAAAGGCGACGGAGAGTTCACAGTAGTAATTAAAAGCGTCTAGGATTGAACGAGCGGCGATTGTGGAGCGATTCGGACAAAAGGCGATTAAATACATGTCGAGACGATAAACGCGCGAATAGACGCCTTTGCGACGAAATACGGGAGGAATGGAAATGGCATTGGAATTTATATCAGACATGAGCACGAAGGCTTTGTTCAATAGCATCAAATCTCAATACAAGAAAGAGACGGGCGAGGATTTGGAAATCGGCTCGAATGAGTTCGCGATTGCCAGTGCCGTCGCATACGTCTTCGGTGGCATGGTGAACCGCTTTAACGACATGGCGGCAAATCGCTATATCGACACGGCGCGTGGCGAGTATCTGGACGCATTGGCGCACAATTTGGGCGTCGATCGACCGCACGAAACGCGAGCCACGTGCACGTTTCTTGTGAGCAATCAGACGCCGAGTGAAATAATCATAGAGCACGATACCGTCGTTATCGACGACGGCAACGGGCACGAGTTTCGCCCAAGATATGGCGCGGGCGAGTTTCGCAGGATTCCCGCAGGCGAAATACGATCAACGCTTTTTATCTCTGCTACGAGCGATGAATCGAACAACGGCATCAAGTATGGCACGATGCATAAGATACAGAAGCGTTCAGACGGTCAAGTCGTCTATTATCAAGCGACGACGACCGAAGGGGCAAACAGTAACGCCTATCCATACACGCCAGAGGGCGACGACGCGTTCAGAGCGATAATCCCAGACATGGCTGCGCGGATTCGTAGCGCAGGAAGTCAAGCCTATTACAACGCATGGTGCAGGCAATACAGCCCATATATTTTGGATGCCTATTGCCTAGTAGACGGCGACGAAGGCTTCGTGCCTGGAGAGGTGCGCATCTTCGTTTCGATAGACGGTGACGGCCCGGCTGGCTTTGACGCCATATCGTGCAAGCGAGCATTGGAAGAGGAAGAGGACAGACCGATAAACGACTTTATCGCGAGCGTCGAGATCTGCGAAGAGCAATTCGATGTTGTGAAATATTCGCTATATTACGATCCAATGAAGATGGGCTACGCTCTTGCCGACGAGATTGCCCGCAACGCTTGTGATCGATTGCGAGCCTACTACATGCAGAACATCGGTTTGGATGTGTCGATTCAGCGATTTAACGAGCTTGTGGCGGCAAAAGACACGAACAAAGGCATCGTGAGCGTCGAGCAGTTCGCCCAGGAGAATGGGCAACTCATGGGCAATGCCGTGTTCCCAGTTCCTTGCAACAAGATTGCGTCGCGTCGCTTCGAGTATGAGGTTATAGCCAAGGCGGATGAGTAGGAGGGCGTGCGATGAAGCTAACAGAAATCGATTTGAACGAGCTTTTTCCGATTTACGCGCAAGACGCACCTATTGCCAACGCTATTGGAGGCGCAGTGAAAAGCGCAATAGGCGCCATCTTCGGGCGTTGCGATTCTTTGCCGTGCGAGGCATCGAGTATTGCTTGCGAGACACTGCGAGACGACGAGCTGGACGCGGTGGCGAATGATTTGCAGATTGTGATTTACGATCCAGCCGCAACGCATGAGGAGAAGGCGCGATTTGTCTATGAGTTCGCGGGCACTCGATACACGGCGGGTTCATATGCCAATTTGAAGAAGGGCTTGTCTATCTTCGCCAATATCCCAGAGGACGACGTGCGCATCGAGCGCGAGTGCAAATGGCGATATTACATCCAGCTAGAGAGCCCGCCCGCCGTATCGATTGAACAACAACGCATGATTGAACGGCTTATTCCGAAGGCGCATCGAGCCGTGTTGGGATTCGACGGCATGGACATTCATTACAGCGACGAGGTCGAGAGCCGCTTGTTTACGCCAGTTGGCAATGCGTGCGCGGATATGCTTGTCAAGGGCGAAGCGAGCGTGCGACCTATGGCAGAAGTGCCAGCAAATATCGTCGTTACAGAGTTTGGCGGCGTTAGCGCGCCATTCGCAGTGGACGTTTTGGAACAAGGAACTAGTCTTGTAACTTCTCTGAATCGAAACGTCAACTTCGTTGTCAATCTCTATCCCGCGTATATCAGCGAATCGAATATGAGCAAGAATATAGCGTTCAAATCCGACGCTGTGCCGTCGAGTTTAATGGGATTGATCCAGCGAGATTGCAAAGGTGGTATTGTGCCCAATACGACAACGTCGTATATCGGAGGCAACGGCGTTGCGTGCAAATTACCGCCGATTGAAACGTATAATCCAGACGGACACGATTATTCACAATTGGCGGATGTTGATATATTGGAGGTGATACTATTTACAGCCATCGAGCCACAGCCAGCGTTCTATTTCACGAATAAATATGACAAGGACTTTTTGCAGAATGCAACATACAATCTAGAACTTCGTTCTATTACAAAGAGTTATACCGACGACAAGGCAAGCGCGATCGGGCGATATTGCATCGCTCTTGCGTGGGAAATCGGTAAATTGGCGGCTTATGATGAAGATTTGAACGGTGATTTGTTGCTTGAGGAGATCGCAAGAGGCAATTGCAACGAGCTTTTGTTCAATGGATGGTTAAAGCCTACGCCACAGCTAGGAATAGGTGGAAGCGACGCATGGATCTCTGCATACGCCAATTACAAAGATAGGGCGGTTATAGCGAATTGGGCGGACGTTCTGGACACGAACATACACAAGGCATCATGGGACGGCATGAAGGAAGATATATTGCTTAAATGGCAATCGCGAGGCATCATAGAGGGAACTGTTTTATCTCAATTGTCGCTTAATGCGTGGCGGAGCATGTTTATCCCCTATCCCCGCGAATGGGCGTAAATCATAAGGAGTAAGCATTATGGCAGTTTGGAATGTTCAGCAAGTGACGAATTGGGGGTGCGCATACTTTGCCGCATCGAGCACGACGAATCCCGTTAAAGCGACGGGCGGCGCGGTGAGTAACACTTCGTTCAATGTGGCGCAGGCGCAAGCCATCGACACGAAGGATCAGTTCACGGGCGCATATACTGATGTGTCGTCAAAGATTCTATCGCTATCCGTGACGGGGCAAACATTGCGAGCCGTCGTTCAGTTCAAATCGACGGGCGACACGGCACGCGAATGCAAATCCGTTGCGCTTTTGAGCAACAACAACGTCATCGCCATTCTATCATCTTCGGACGTTATGTTCACGATCCCCACCGCAAGCACAGCAATCGTAGGCGTGAGCGTGGATTTTGACATCGTTTTCACGAATGCAGGACAAGCGACCGTTGACGTATCGACGGCGAACACGGCGATGCAAAGCGACCTAGACCGCTTTGTGTCGTGTCACGTCGCAGGCGACGTACAGGCGGGCGAGGCGCAAGTGATCCGAGGGAATAAGACCTTCGCCGACCAAGCGACGTTCGACGTTAAAGTCATCGCGACGAGTGGAGTAGCGGCGCAGGGCGTGTCACGTTTTCCGAAGATCATATCAAACTATTTGGAAGCGCGGGACGGACAAGATCAAACTATTTTTAACTTGAACGTTAGCGCCAACGGCGCATTAATTGTTTCGTCTGTTCCCCTTATCATAGGCGCGGGTAATAACGTTTTGCAACTTGTTAGCTTGAACGGCGTGTTCATTAATGGTAGGCTTTTGCCCGTTCAGGAGTACTCATATTTGGGCGATTCCGATCACGTCTGGTACTATGCGCACATCGACGAATTGACGGCAAATGAGGTTTCGGCGAGTTCGTATCTAGGAGCGGCAACCGAGATAAAGTCGTCGCGAAATGTCGGCGTATATTTGAGGGATTCTGCGGGCGCGAATCTATCGAGCGTTTCGGGGCGGGACCTTTCAGATATTGTCGCCAATAGCGCATACGGGCTTGTGGGCGAAGATAGTCGAGCCACTTCCGGCGAGATATGCTATCTCGATTTAACGCGAGGCTTAAACGACGTAAGGAACGTTTCGTTCACGATTCCGAGAGGGACGACCGTTGGATCTGGTTTGGCTTACTACGATGCGGCATCGTCGAATACGTTCAATTTGCGAGCGTTGCGACAGGGTAGTGACACGTTATTGCCACAAGCATGTCGATTTGTGATTCTTGCGAAGGCGGTCATGCCATCGATCAGTGCAAGCCAAACGGCGAACAATGTGCGAACGACCGTGTTGGCGGTTTGTGTGAGTGGGAATTAGCAATGAACGCAGACTTTATAGAGCAATGGAAGCAAGACGCAGCAAAAGCGATTAAAGAGTATGCACGAGTGCATCATCCGTTCAAGGTGAAGAAGCTCAGCGGCTACTATCTGTTCATCGATACGAAGGCGAAGGCGTACAGTATCGAGCTTCGTGGCGTCAAACCGAACGCAGGGGAGACGCGCGCCTGGGGAGCGCCTACGAACAAATGGCAGAAGGGAGAGCCACGGCGCGTTTCTTTGCCGTATGGATGGAGGACGGTGACCAAAGAGCGAGCGACGAGCACGGGAGAGCGCGTAGACGCGCCGAGCTATTACGGCGTGAGCAGCCGCCCGCAAAAGTTCTTCGGGCTCAAAAGAGGCGGGCGCCTTCGTGCATACGGCATCACACAAGAGCACGTCGTTGTGCCAGTGTATAGCGAGCAAGGATTCGTCGAATGGTTAGTCGAGGATCAGCTTGACGACGTTCGGAGGATATTGGAGCAAACGGGATTCGAGAAACTGGAGAAGGAATTTTGAAAAAGAGCGCAAAGAGTTTTAGGAAAACTCTTCGGGAACAGGGCGCATTTTACACGCCAGAGGCGCTAGCAATGAAAATGCGGGCACAGTTGCCCGAGTACGTGGCAGAAGTCTACGATCCGACGTGCGGCGATGGCGGGCTTTTGCGCATCTTCGGCGACGACGTGTGCAAGTATGGCGTTGAGATTGAGGGGGCAGAGGCAGAAAAAGCGCGAAGCATACCCAATTCGATGATATTTGCGGGCGATACGCTCGCAACAGACTACTTCCCAAACATGCAATTCGACACAATCATTGCGAATCCGCCCTTTGGCATCCCGTGGGTGCATCCAACCCAACAGCCAGACGAGAACAAAGCAAAGCAAGCGTCTGAGATATTCGACAATTATCCGGCGTATGCGCCATCAAATCGCGCCGACTTGGCTTTCATTGCGCATATCTTGTACAAGTTGAGCGACAACGGCACGGCGGCGTGTCTCATGGGTTTAGGTGCACTCTATCGAGGGCAAGCAGAGGCGAAGATTCGCGAGTACTTGGTAGGCAGAGGCGTGTTTTCGCGCATAGAGCTCATAAGGGACGCGAAATTCGAGGATACGTCGATCCCCGTCGCGATGTTGACGATGCGCAAAAGTAGACAGGATAAGTCGATCTTGTTTGTCGATGGTGACGTTGAACGGCGCGTCGAGTATGATGAAATCAAAGAGAACGGTTTCGATTTGAGCGTCAATCGATATGTGAACGCCGAAAGCCACGAAGACAAGTGGAAAAACTTCGATCCCTATGCGCATGAAGAAATGATTCGCTCGATGGTGTGCGAGCATCTGGACAATGGCATCACAACGTCGAAGGCGATGTGCGAGATTGACCCATGCTTAAATCCCATCGACGACTTTTTAGACAGCTTGCAAGCGGTTATAAATAAGCATAGGACGAGCGAGTCGAGCCCATACAATCAAACAGATATGGAGGATTGACTATGAACGGAACAGCAACGACGATAGTTTTAATCGGCTTTTTGGTGGTGATGGGGGTAGTTGTGCCGATTTGTGGAGTATTTGAGAAAATCCGAGAGGTGATCAGTCTGCGGTGGCTTGTGATCGTGACGATCCTAGCCTTGACATTGGGGGCGGTTATCGACTTCGATCATCTGGACGATGCATCGAGGTTGGCTATCATTATCGGTGGAATGGTCATCGGAGGGCTTTTCGTATTGCTTCGGACTTACGAGAAGTGCAAAGCGAAGGGATGGGCATTCCCGTCAATCCCACCGATCGTTTTGAAGAAGGGCGACATTAGCGCCGAGATCGGCAACGCACGAGAGAGCGACGAGAGATAAAAAAAACGCCTACCGTCGAGAAAACGAAAACCCACGGTAGGCGACAGGAGCGCATCACGCTCAAAGGTTTTGACGTTCCCGAAAAAGTGCATTTGGAGGTGCATAAACGGATTGCCAAAACAAGATCTCAATAGCGCAAATTCGCGCGCGTGTAAACAATAAAAGCACATCTCACGATGTGCTTTTCCCGCAATTTTTGTGCTATGTTCGCGAAGAAGGCTTTTGCGTCAATCTAGCCAATGGCGCGATCGGAAATGGTCAGTAAGCGACCGAGCCGCAGGATTGATTAAAACGCATCGACCATCGATGCAGGACGGACTATAAGCGAACGCGTGAGCGAGTGCAAGCAAAAAGTGTTATTTATTATCCTTTTTGTCCGCACAGACGACGAGGGCTTGCGTTTCAGTCGTCGTAACGAAGTCGGAAATGTCAAAACTTTTGGCTACTTTTGACGGCGTCAAGAGCTTGCGTTCGGATACATCATCGAGCGAGCACCCAAGAGCCGAAGCGAGTTCTTCGGGCGACGAGATTGTCCACTGTTTCGTTTTGCGCGTTTGCAATTTCACGATCTCGCATTCTTCGCCTTCGCTCATTCGCTTCTTGAGCAGAGCCGAAAGAGCATCGGCAATCGCGGAAACGTCTTTCAGCTTTGCATAAATATTGGCGATACCCTCGATGGGTAGTTCGTCAAAGCTATTGGCGTTTGCGACGAATGCGGCATCGAGGGCGCGAGCGAGCGCGTTATTTTCAAAGCACAAATCACGAGCTGGGCAGTACCGGCAATGGGTGCCAGCATGGCGCGGCGTATCTGCTTTGGCAAAATAGGCGGCATTGGCGCACATACCGGCAAGATGGGTAAATTCTGCGAGTTGGCAATAATTCAAGCATTCGCTTTTGATGTGGTTTGGGATTCGAGGTTGAATAATCACGAGTTCAAAGCTCATGGCGTGCAATCCCTTTGATGCACGTACCATCGAGGCGTAAAGGCGCAACTGTTCGTTGCCCTGGGCTTGCACTTCCACTTCGCCAGTTTTGAGATCGAAGATATAAAGCCGTTTCGTTCGAGTATAAACCCAGCAATCAGGCGTCCCCCATATTTCGACGCCGTGGGCACTTTTTGCGAGTCTTTCTTCGATTCCGGCGCGTTCGACGATCTCATCTGTGGCGGCGATATACTCAATCACGGATTTGACGTAGCAATCGACGCAATCTTCGTAGATGTCTCCGGTGTGCGCGTCGGTCTCTAGGGAGGGCGGCGCCGTTATTTCGGCATTGGGAAAAGCGGCTTTTAATGCCTCATAGAGGCGAGCGGCGGCGGAGGCATGTGTGCGCGTGCCTATTTCAGCAGCAGGTGACGATGAACGAGGAAGCAGCCCTTCGGCGAATGCGGAGTAGGCGCATTTCATCCATCGATGGGCGCTTGACGGTCGGACGGTGTTCAGTTCTTGTTTCATCGCTTTTTGTCCTTATAGAGTGAGAGTTCATAATCGGATACGCCTTCGGCGTTGAGTTGTTCGATGGAGATTCGAGGCGCAAGCCCGAGATCTTCGGCGGTGAGAGTATCGAAAAGTTTCTGCTTTTGTTGCGTGTTGCGAACAGCGGGCTTGCGTTCGCTCATTCCATCGCCCTTGACATGAAAATCTGGTTCGACGACGGGTTTATAGTTGCGCGCTATTTCGTAGTAGCGAGAGCCTGGAACGAAGGGATGGGCATTGACGAAGTCGAAGTCTTCGGGCACTTTCCCCGATAGTGAAATCTTCATTATGTCGAGCGAGCAGAGGGCAGGGCGGACGCTTCGGGCAATGGCGAAGAAGGCATCTATGAGCGGCAAGCGTTTGCCCTTATAGACGACGCCACGTTCGCATAGACGCGTCATTCCCGAGGCGTCGCAGTCGTGCCCCGTGATTTCAATCATTTTGGCGATCGCCCTGCTTTCTTGCATGTTGCCAAGGGCTTGCAACGCAGCGCGTTTGGTATTGTATACGACGCCACGGACTCGATAAAATGTCGTCATGTTCGTTTTCTCTGGTTTTGAGTTTGTAAAAATACACGCCCAGACCATCCGGACGTGCCAATTTGGGGAGATTGTGTCAGAACGATATGGCTATTTACGCCATATTCTCACGTTGTGCAAGTCTTTTTAGATCATCGTCGCTACGATTGACGATCCAGTCGCCCTTGTAGTCGAAGCTAGCATCTGGAGCATCTGCCATGCACGCATAAATCGCGATGCGTTCGGCGAGATCGTCGAGTTCGGCGTCGTTCATGTCGACGGAGACATCGACCGCCTTCGTTCGGCATCGACGACACAAGACGCGCTCGAGGTCGTCAATCTCGCTTTGCAGTGACAAGAGGTAAGAATCTTCGATCCCGCTTTCACAAGCGCGTGCACGCTTGCAGATTCGTTCCTGGCATCGAGCGACGCCACACTTTAGGAACACGGCAAGCGACGGCATAGCGAGGAACGTGCGCATCATGCGGTGATGTTCGAGATAGACAGCAAATTCGTTTTCGTCGAAGAAGCCCAGCTTGCGTTGCACGTTTGCGAAGCAAATGTCGCCATAATAGGAGCGATCTAGCACGTGCCAGCCCCCATCGTCTGCGGCGTTGCATTGCGCGTTCATCGTCGTGCGGAAGCGTTTTGCAAGCATGAACATTTGCATTTTGAATGCCGTCGACTTCGGATCTTTGTAGTAGTCATCCAAGAACGGATTCGTTCCGCTTGCAGGTTCTTCATGCGTTTGCGATTTGAGACCAAGATTCTTTATCTCGGCGGAAATTTTGTGCGCTAGCGTCGTCTTCCCCGCGCCGATGTTGCCTTCTAGGATAATTACGCCATTTTCTATTGCCATTGGTTGACCTCACAGAAAGACGCCCAATCGTCGGACGCCATGTTATCGATGATTGTTCGGGCATTATCTGATCCGAACGCCACAAAAATCGGCTTTACGCCATATTTGGCAAGCGTCGAAAATTCGGCGCGTTGAATGTCTGACAATTTTCCGCGATCGCTTTTGAGTTCGATGAAGGCGATCCGATTGTTGACGGCGACAAGATAGTCGGGCGCGCCAGCCCGCCCCGAAAATTCGAGCTTGCGAGCAATACCGCCTTTTCGCTTGACGGCGGCAAGCATTGCGCGTGCAACGAGTGATTCGGGCGTCATCATTGCCCCCTAACGAGTGCGCCGAGGATAGACGCGACGCGCTCATTTTCTGCTTTGCATTTTGCGAAGGCGTTGAGCGCATCGATATAGGCGATCAATAAGTCGCCTTGCGAGTCGATCACGGGCTCAGGCGGCGGCGTGCACGCCCTAACGACTGGAAGTGACGCTATCGGCACATATAAGTGATTTATAGGCGTCGATTGCGTTTTTGCGCACGCTATCATCGATGGGGACAACATCGAGATCACGAGCAACGCGCATAAATGCGTCGCGTGTTTCGTCGGCTTTTTTCGTTTTCTCCAGATAATCATCGTTGGCTACTTTCTCAGCTTGCAACGCGTGTTGCAGTGTTGATGCATGGGCGACTTCATCGGCGAGTTGTGCTTGCACGCGTGCAAGTTGTGCCTTCGTAGACTTTAGCGCGTTTGTGGTGAACGCGAGGGACGCGACGAGCAAGACAAATAGGACAATCGAAGCGATCTTCATAGCCCCTCCTGTGTCTGTTGGGCTATGAGATACCACGGGGAGAAAAAAAAATCGACAAAAGAGAAATAAATAATTTGACAGCCAAATTTAGATCCCCTATAAGGGACTCATCGACGCCATGGTGGCGGGCGATAAAGCGCCAATCAAGGCGCATGTGCTATGGAGAAAACGAAGATGGCTAACAACGAAACGACAAACACACAGTGCGAAGAACTCATCAGCAAGACGAGAGAAAACTCTTACACTGCGAAAAGCAACTTAGGGAATGATTTCTTTAATGCTGAACGATGCAACAAAGATATTAACGCCGTGCGCGCCGACATTGAACGGGCAATGCATGAGCTTGAATGCGTGCTAGAACGTCTGGATAAAGCGCAAGCGTGCATAGATGAATCATTAGGCGTTGCGGACGCGTTTGTTCCCATCGACGCCGAGCGCGGTATTAAATCCGACGCCGAGCATTATCTAGATTCGGCGCGAAACATGTGCCTAGGAGCGAAATGCGAATCAATGGTAGCGGCGAACAGGATGTTTGAAGTGATTCTCCGTCTGCGCTTAGCGGGAGTAACTCCAGAAATAAAAGACTAAGACGACGGGAGCGTTTGTGGGTAGTCCAAGGGCAAACACACGGGCAAATCGAAAAGCCCGTGTGTTTGGAATCAGTATTCGCAATATTGAAGACGGACTTAAGTAGATTGGAATTAAACATGTTAAAGGAGACAGCTTATGCGAATTTTAAAAATCACTGAAGATTACATCGAGTTCGACAATGGCAAGGACATTAGATTTGAGCACGATCAGGAGTGTTGCGAGATCAATTATGCTGATTTTGAGCAACTTGACTCTTTGGCTCGTGATGTTGATTTCAGTGAGCCGATCGTGTTTGAAGAATGCGAATTTGGTTTCAGATTCGGAAACCCGCCAATAAACATGTTCTTTGTCCCGTGTTACTCTATCCAGAATGGTTATTATTCTAGCCTACTGGATATCTGGTATGATGATAAAAAAGTAATTCATGGTCTCGAATGTTCATTTGCCGAATGACGATTAATTAAAAAGGAGAAAACGAAGATGGCCAACTTTAACGAAAAAGTGAATCGTTGTATCGGTTACATTATGAACTCGCAAGAGTTTTTCATCTACCGATCGGGGACGAACGAGGAGTTCTCGCGAAAGATCTACAACGACTTGCACTCTCGCAAGGATGGCTATCGTTTGGTCATTCAATACAAGGCGATGCATCGCGTAAAAAGAATGGCTGGTCACTGTTTCTTGTGGTCTCGCGAGTCTGCGAATAACGGAAACGTTGAGGTGCGGATGTTAGATCGTAAAGAAGATTGCGAGGGCATCGGGGATCCTAGATTAGATTCGATCGAGGGGGCGATGTTCATCAGGGATAGATATGTCTATATGTATGGCGATACGTGGATTGATGCGGTGACTCTTAATAAAGAATACGTCGTTTGCGACGCGTTTGTATGCGGGCGACTTGGAGGTACATTCAGAATCCAGGCTGAAGTGTTCGACCGTCACTTCGGTCTGAATGAGAATTTTCCCGAGCAATACGAAAAGCAAGTTGAAGAGAAAAACGATCTCGTCGAGGAAACGAAGCGAAGCGTAGAATTGTGCAAGAATTTACTATATTCGACCAAGCCGATGATAGAGATAGCCGTTGGATTGATACAAGACGCGTTGATAGATATCGAGGACAGGATGCGCGAATTGGACGACATTCTATCGTCATTAAACAACAAGTAATAAACTGACGTATACGAGTTATTCGAGATTATCGAATAACTCAAATATGCGGAGGTGCAAGAATGAAAAAGGAAGATTTGTGGATAGAGCGGCGAACGTGGGAATGGCACACGGGGGAGACGAAAAACCAGCGAATTCAAGTGCGCTTTACCGTCAATGAATTAAAACGAGTTGAAGAAATGGCGGCAAGCCTTGGTACAAGCCGCGTTGAGTTCATAAGGTCGGCGATCGACTATGTTGTGAGAAATCTGGAGGTGCAAGCATGAGAGCAGGAACGAAAGAGAAATTGAAATCAGCCATTCACGACACGTTGTGCGGCGTCGTTTTGGGCGTGTTGGCTGTGTTGTGGATTTGCGCGTATATCGGCGTTTTCGATTAGGACGCGCCATGAAACTCACAAACGAGCAAAGCCGCATTGTGCAAGAGCTCATCGACCGCGCCTTCGTCGCCCTTTGGGCGGATATGGGCGCGGGCAAGACAGCAGTGACACTGACCGCAGTTTATGCGCTTTTGCAGGCGGGCAAGATAGACCGCGCGATCGTTGTTGCGCCACGGGCAGTCGCAAACGACACGTGGACGAGCGAAGCCGCCAAGTGGTTTGGGGACGCATTGCGCGTCGTCGTGCTCAGGGGCTCACAGAACGCCCGCATTCGAGCGAGAAACGAGCAGGCACATATTTATACTATCGGACGCGATGGAGTGGCTAAAAAAGGAACTGGAGAGCCTAGCGACGATTTAATCGCAATCGCTGGAGATGCAAGCCGCGCATTGCTCATCGTCGATGAAGCATCGAGCATCAAAAACCCATCGTCAAACCGATTCAAGGCACTCAAAGCCATTCAGTGGGGACGCGTCATCGAGTTGACGGGGACGCCAGCGCCCCAATCATTGGCGGACGTGTGGGCGCAAATTTACCTACTTGACCGAGGAAAAGCACTAGGGCGCAACATTTCGGCGTTCCGACGCGCTTTCATGGAGTGCCAGACGTTCCGAAACTTCAGAGAATGGAAGATGAAGCCGTCGAGCGAGCGTATCATCTTGCAATCCATCGAGCATCTTGTGTTGCGCGTCGAAGCCCCGCCCCCTTGCGAGGTTACGATACACGACATCTTCGCCGAGTTGAGCGCCGAGACGCTGCGACAATACGAGACACTGAAGCGTTCATGCGCACTCGGCATCGACAAAAAGACCATCACGGCATCGAGCGCGGGCGCACTGGTGCAAAAGCTCGCATCATTTGCATCTGGCGGGCTTTACGACGAAGAAGGCAACGCGGCAAGTGTGCATCTGGACAAGGCGCGCGCGCTTTGGCAGTTTCTTCGTAGCAGGACGACGCCAACGCTTGTGTTTTATTGGTTCAAATTCAGCCTGGACGACATCGAGCGGGCCGCAAAAGCCGCCGGGAAATCGTTCGAGGTGTTCGACCCATCGAGGCAAGGGCAAATCGAGCGATGGAATAGGGGCGAGATAGACGTGTTCGCAGCGCATCCCCAGTCGGCGGGGATGGGGCTAAACTTGCAGTTTGGCGGCTTTACCATTCTGTGGTATACGGTCACCTGGTGCAGTGAGTTGTGGCTTCAAGCGAATGCGCGTCTTGCACGGCGCGGGCAAACACATGCCGTCGAAGTCTATCGACTGATCACACGACAGACCATCGACGAGCAAATCGCCGAGCGGTGCGGGCAAAAGGTCACGGCTCAGCAACTGATACTTGACTATTTCGCATAATGAGAAAACGAGAAAATGGCGGCAAAGTATGGCTATGCGCGCGTATCGTCGAAAGACCAAAATCTGGATCGGCAAATCGCGGCGCTCAATGATGCAGGCGTTGAGCGCATATTCGCCGACAAGCAATCGGGAAAAGACTTTGAGCGCGTCGAGTACAAGGCAATGATGAAGCGCCTTCGGGCGGGCGACGTGCTTTTCATCAAGTCAATCGACCGTTTGGGGCGAAACTATCGAGAAATTATCGAGCAGTGGCGGGCGATTGTTGATAAGTCTGTGGGTATTGTGGTTTTAGACATGCCACTACTTGACACACGGCGCGAGCAATCGCTCATCGGCACTTTCATTTCCGACATCGTGTTGCAAGTGCTATCGTTCGTGGCAGACAATGAACGCTCCAACATCCGAAGTCGGCAAGCGGAAGGCATCGCGCAAGCCCGTGCACGGGGCGTGCGGTTTGGGCGTCCGTGCATCCCCCCCCCCAGCAATTGGGCGGAGACGGTGGCGAGCCTTCGAAGCGGCGAGCTAACCCAGAAACAAGCCGCAGACCGCCTAAACATGCCACTATCGACTTTTCGTTATAGGTTGAACAAATGCAAAAAATAGCCTGTGCAACAATGTGCATTTTTTGCGCGTTGCAATCGGTCGCGATGGCAGACGACGCGCAATGCGTTGATAATACGCGCGTTTATGCGCATGAGATTTGCGAAGCGCTTAAAGCGCAAGGTTTGCCGCATGAATTGTCTATGCTTGCAGTCGCCGAAAGTTGCGGCAAGCCGCACGCAGTATCGAGCAAGGACGCGGCGGGCCTGTGGCAACTCATGCCCTTTATCGCCCGTCACTATGGCGTCGAGGATAGACACGACCCAGAGGACGCAAGCCGAGGCGCCGCCGCTTATCTTGCGTCCCTTTACCGGCGTTTTCATTCCATCCCGTGGACGGTAGCGGCATACAATGCAGGCGGGCACAATCTCAAACGCGCGACGGGCTATCGCAAGGGAATGAGCATCGAGGAGGCGCGCAAGTTCCCAGCCGCCTATGCGCTTGCACGCCACGTGCAACATCTCATCGACGAGTTCGGCTCATTGTGCGAGTGAGGGCACAAAAAAAAGGCATGAGCCAAAAGCCCATGCCTTTTGCGCGCGGAGACGTTCACCTAACACAGTGAGAAGGAGTTTCTGAAACTAGTCAATCGCCATCCACGCTCCAACAATTACGCGCCCATAGCACGAAGTAGGCGCGCGTGTCAATTATGCCTTCGGGAAATAATATCCAATCGTCATCCATTCACGGGCAAATAGAAGCAAGCGGCGTTGCCGTCTACTTGCGTCGCGTATTTGACCATCCCGAGACCAATCAGCGATGCCAGGGATTGCGGATACTCATCACAATTGCCAAATAGTTTGTCGAGCGTTTGCGAAGAAATAGCCCCGCCGTATCGGCGAATGATAATCATGATCAAGTCCATCATCGACTTCGAGCAATAATCGTGATCGTCGGCGTGCCCTTCACAGATTGTCTCATTCGCCGCAACGCAATTGAACGCAAGCAATTTGTCGGCAATCTCTTTCACGGTGAGCGCTTGAAATAGCGTTTGCCCCTTTTTCAAGACGTCGGTCATTATCTTGACCATTTCGAGCGCGAGCAAGTGTTGCGCGGCGCATGAAACGTCATCCATCTTCAGCAACGCGCGAAGCATGATGTCGTAATCGCGGGTTTCTCTCTTTTCGTTTTCTCTCATTGTCGTTTTCTCCATTTTAATCAATTTGAATGTAGAAGCAGATTGCTTTGCAGTCCTTTCGCTTTATTCGGCTGAATCTCATGAGATTAATCAGTGATGTAAGCGAAAGTGGATATCCATCACACTCCATCGCTACCATGTTTGTACCCAGCTTGTCAAACTCGCAAATCTTCTTGATTGCGCGATTCGCGGCATCCGACAAACCGTATCGAATGCACAATCCGTCAATCTCACTATCCATCAATGCTTTTCGCTTTTCGTCGTTACTCATCGTATGAATCTGTTTCGATGCGGGCAATCTCACGTTCGAGGTATGCAGCCGCCTTGCGCAAGTCTGGAAGCGGATCGAACGTCTTTCGACCGGCGCGGCAAATGTATTTGCACACGTTGCCAAGGTTGAAGTTCAAGTCGAATGCTTCGATTATGTCGAACACTTCGATCCCGTCACTTTCGTAGTAGTCGCGTTTTTCTTTCATCGTTTTCTCCAAATTGTCGAAGGGGCGCGTCGCTCATGCCGAGCGCAAGGGATGATACGTGGGCTGTTTTCAGCATTTGCGGTCGGCGGAATTGTCGGCCGCAAACAATGCGCTCAGCATGAGCCACGCGCCCAAATTGTTAGTTATTCGCCATTGCGGAGCGCATCAATCGTTCGCACGAACTCTCGCCATGCACTCTCATGTGTTTGCCCCGTGTAGGCATTGATATCTGTGCCAACGAATGGACGCGGGCATCGCTTGTGTGTCACGTCGTAGTGTCTCACGATATGGTCGGTGGGTATGTTGTATTCTCGTGCCAGATACGCAATCAGGTGCGCCCCGTTGGCAAGTGTTTGCGGCGTGAAGTACCAATCATTGCACGAGACACTGGAGGAAGTGACGTCGATCTTGCATTCGCACAAATCGACGCCGATCGAGTTGCCGTTATAGCACGGGATCAACTTGTAGCCGTCTTTTGCGCCAACGTGGTAGGCGGCGTATTTGACGGACAAGAGCTGGACGACTCTATCGCCGACGAGATAATGCGTCGAAGCATCTCTGGACGAACGAGCAATCGCACGCGCTGCCGTGTCGGGATTGCCTTGCGTCGCTATCATGCCTGTGTAGTGGACGACGATCCATTCAATCCGTTCGCAAGAAGTGCGGCGACGCCACTTTTTGACGTAACCGAGATCCCGCCCCATCAAGCAGTTGGATGTGTAGACGATCGGTAATTCTATCATACGCACCTAGAACGGGAAGGAAGCGGCATCATCATCAAAAGACGACGACGAGGATTCGGAAATCTCATCCGCCCATTCTTCGGCGGCGCTCAAATTGTGCGAGCCACTGCCTAGGGCTATGCGTTCGCCGCCGCCGACGATAAAGACGTTTTGCAGAATGCGCGAGATCCCCGTCTTTTCTGGAATCTTGAACGGGAACAGCTCGATCGCTACGTGCGCAATCTGCCCACTATAAATGGCATCTTCATCTGTGGCGTTTAACGCGTTGCCTCTATTGTTGCAAACCGATATGTCGCGTTTTGACGATGCAGTGAACACGATGTGCCCCGCATATTCATCGGGATAGACCGCCCCAGACGGACTAATCTCGCCAGAGACTTTGATCCCGAGCATTGCGCGTGTAAGTGCTGGCGATGGGTTATCAGGGAACGACGCTTTCGAGAGCTCATCTTGAGCCGCTCGCCATACTTCGGCGACGCCGCGTCGCCAGGCTTGAGCCGCCTCGCTATCGTTAGGAATCATAATCAAACATGAACGCTTGCCCGTCTTTTCATCAGGGGTAAAGAGTCGAGGGTAAGCGATACGGACGTTGCGCAAGCGCACTTTCACGGACGTTCTAGCCATGATCGTTTTCTCCATTCGTAAAGGTCGCCACAAATGGCGACGAAACGGAACATAGCACGAAGCAGGGCAATAGGCAAATCTTTTTAGCAGTCCACAAAGAGCAAGTGGACGCGCAACCGTTGGCATCGAGCATCGACGGCAAGACCACCGACCCACAAAAACCACAGGAGCACGATCGGACGCGCAGACCAGAGCCAAAAACCACACGTGACCAAAAACCACAAATCCAACCACACAAGAACCACACGAGATCCACAAAGACCCAAAACGCGCAAAACGGCTTGTAGAGCGGGTTTGATGGACATTCGGCACGCAAGAACCACAAAAACCACAAAAACCAAATAGCCATGTGGTTCTTCACACGCATGTGGTTATTTAGGGGGGTATAGTCTATATTTTTATATTATATTATATATATAAGAGCGAATGCGAGTAAGAGTGCGAGTGTCCACAAGTGGTGGTGGTTTTTGTGGTTTTTGTGGATCATTTTTGCAAACCGTTGATATTGCTTACTTTTCTCGATTTTTGTCTTGTGGATCGCGTGTGGTTTTTGCGTGTGGTCTTGTGGTCTTGTGGTTTTGTTGTGGTTTTTGGATCGCGCGTAGCGCATTGCGTGTCAGAAACGGAAAAAGCCGCCAAAAGCCACGCGCATGGGCATCAATCCAAGGGAAATGCGTGTCACGTGCGCGTAGCGCACTGCGAACAAGATGGTTAGAATTTCGCCCACGACACGCCCAAAAAACCGCAAAAGGCGCATGATGTGGTTTTTGCCGCCTTTGTGGTTTTTGCCGAGCTTGTGGATCTCCGTTCCCATGTCGTGGTAAATGGCAAACCGCATAAGGATTTGACGACCGCGTCGAAGGTGTGCTAGAAACAGCGATCGGAGGTGGCTATGAATACGATTAAGTGCTCCTGTTTCAGGAATATCCAATCAAAAAAGGCAAGCGAGATTATCACGCTTGCAGACTTCGTCGAGCGCATCAAAATCCACGACAACAAGGTTGTGAAGGCACGCGCCTACCTAGCAACAGGCAACCGAAAAGGATACGACGCGGCGAAGCGCTCATTGCCTGCCTATACCATCGGACGGACGTTCGACCACAACGAGCGGAGCAATCAAAACGCCCAGGTGCAAGGCGTTATCGTCATCGACGTGGACGGCATCGACCCAAGCATCGTTGACGCCGTGCGCGACGCCTTAGCCTTTTATCCATCATGCCTACTAAGTGCCATTTCATGTTCTGGTGCGGGCGTCTTTGCCGTTATCAAGGTTGATCCAGACTTGCCAGCAAGTCGCGAAGGCGTCGAGGCATTGCAACAAGACGTAACCGCCTATCTTCGAAGTCGTTTTCAAGACGAGTTATCCGAAAAATTTGGACATGTGGACGCGTCGTGCAAGGATCTTGCACGACTGCGCATCACGACATACGACCCAGAGTGCATCGCTAATGAAAAGGCGACGACGTGGCAGGGGGCGACAGAGTGGGGCAAACCCAAAACTCGCCGAGAAATCATCGCCGACAAGTGCGAGCGAGCGTTCGAGCGGTCGAAGCTAAACGAGCTTGCCACACTCTTTGGCGGGCTTCGAGACGGAAAGGCAGGTGACGCCCAAGTCGGCGCGGCTTTAACATGCCTTGCACTTGCATCGCGCGGCAATGTTTACGGGCGCGTCTATTCCGAAACGTTCTACCCACTACGATCCCAAAACGTCATCGTGGGAAAAGCAGGCGCTGGCAAGACAACGATGGTAATGTCACTCATGGACATCGCCAAGCAATTAGGAGTGAAACTGATTAAGCCCGCATCCGACGCGGCGCTATCGCACTATGTAGCGAATGCAGGTGCGAAATATTGCGATATTGATAAGGTTTGGAAACCCAAAGACGTGCCGGATTCGCTTTTTGAGATTGTGGACGAAGCCGGCATATCGCGAGGCATTGACAAGCGACGAGACTATGCGGCAAAGATGGGCGCAATTCGGCGCGAGCTTTTCGGCGACAAGATGATTATTTCATCGGCATTGACGCGCGAGGCGCCAGACTTCCCAGTTCCAACGCGCTATACTTCGATCATGCTTGCTACAACGAAGTCATGGGCGGATGCCATGACGGCAGACGACGCCAAAGCAGGCGATGCACGGCGCATTCTGGAGTTTTGGTTGCCGTCGGCTTGCGAGGGGGCGACGAGCGACGAGGAAGCGATCCGAATGATTATGCAGTCGGGGCGAAGTGCGGCGAACGTTGATGCGATATGGGAAATCTTAGAGCCAATCGCCAATCGTTGCGCGTTCCCCCTGCTTTTGCCGTTGCGATGCAAGCCCAATGAAGCGTTCGAAGTGTTTTGCTTGCTTGAAAAGTACAAACACATATTGGGAGATATGGATGAGCGCATCGCCTTCGGTTCGACAGTGTTTGCCGTGTTAGCGGCGCACAATGCCATATTGCGCGGGTCGTACGCCATAGAGGCTGAGGACTTGCAAGTCGGAGCGGCAATCGCTTGTGGCGTTCTTGAGAATCGGATCAAGATCCGAAATTTGGGCGCCGATCCCGTCGAGACAGAAGAAATGAAGGTGATTCGCGAGATTCGCCAGTTTCTGGAAGGACGGAACGTTCGACTTGACGTTCTATCGAGGCGCTATCAATCCGCCCAGCGTCAATGGGACGTTGTGCGGCGCATGATGGCAAATGGCGAAATCATCAAAGAGCGATTGACCGTGGGCGGGCGACTTCGGACATTATGCCGACTTGCGACCGAGGAGGAGTTGGCGGAGACTGTAGCGACGCGCGAGGCAAAAGCCGAGGACGAAGCCCAGCAAGCGACATTGCAAGCGGAGACCATCGCCAAGACCGCCAAGACCACAAAGACCAGGGGACAAGCACAAGCCACGCGCAAGCGCGTTGCAAACGACGTCGAAGTTATCACAAGAGAGAGCGGCAAACCGTATTCAGAATGCGACGAGATTGAAAAAGAGAATCGGATCGTTCGTTATTTGGATAGATTTTCCGAAAATCATCCAATCGTGCGGGGCAATCGTGACAACGCGTTTAATAAGCTCTGGTTTCAGCTCGAAGCCAACGGAATGGGCGACGAGTTCGCACGGGGAGTGCTAATCGGCTATATAGAGCAATCAGGATTAAGTAAGAGGGACGCCAAGCGCTTAACGCGCGACCGCGTCGTTTCGTAGGTACTACCAGAGGGGGGACGCCCTGACCAACGCTTGCAGGCCGAGCGCGGTCTTTTGGTAGTAGGGGATCCCAGAGGATTAGACAATGGCGAGAAAAAAAGCAGAGCCCGTCGAGACACCGGCGTATGCCGTGGTAAGCGACGAAGAAATCGAATATCGCAAGCGTCTAGCAGATATGCGCCTGACCGAGGAGCGCGCGGAAAAGGAACGCTTTAATAACTTGAACGCGCAGGGCGGGCTTTGCGCAGTCGTGGACGCGTTGGACGCGTTCGATAAATTTCTTGTGCCATTCGTCGATTTTATCGGGCACTTCCCCGACTATGTGCAAGCCATCGTTCCGAACTTGACGCCGAAGCAGTACGGGCAAATCAAAACGAAGATAAACGACCGCCTTCGTGAATTGGGCGAGAATCGACTTGCAATCAAAGTGCACACGACGAAAGACACGATGGAGGACAACAGGGCGTATCACGACAAGAGCGCACGATTGAGCGCGGAGCGCAAGGGGATGTAGTCGATGGGGATTGAGTATTTCAAGTTGCCAATATTTGACCGTCGCCCATATTGCGATCCAGCCGAATGGGCGCAAAGATACCGATACATGAAGACAACGGCATCGATGTTCAGCTTCGAGCAGTCGCCATACTTCGAGTTGCCGAATCAGGTGATGGGGGATTTGGCGGGGACGGCTTGCGTTGTGCTCAAAGTCCCAAGTCAGACGGGTAAAACGGAGACGCTCATAAACATGTTGGGCTGGATCGTCGAGTACGATCGGGCGAATACGTTGCTCATCATGGACACGAAGACCAGCGGCATAGCCTTGTCAAAGAACCGCATTCGACCGTTTCTTCGTGACGTATGCGGGCTTGACTATTCCAAGACGGCATCATCGAAGGGCAAAGACAACGATCATTCGATGAACGCAGTCGACCTAGGTATCGGGCGAGGTGCGAACGTGAAGATCGGATCGAGCCGTTGCGCGGGCGATCTTTGTTCGACGCCGGTGAAGTATCTGCTCATGGACGAGCTGGACAGATGGCAACAAGAGATCCGAGGCGAGGGCGATCCGATTAGTCTAGCCTTTCAGCGTCAATTGAGGTTTCGCGGAATGACGGTCATGTGTAGCACGCCGACGTTAGAGGATGGGCGCATAAACAAGTACTTCAAACAAGGCACTTGCGAGACGTGGTGCGCGGTGTGCAAGTGCGGCGCGTTCATGCCTTGCAGGTGGGCGGATATCGACTGGACAGACCCAAGCGAGCCGACAATCGCTTGCAAAGAGTGCGGGCAAGTTTACACGGAAACGGACATCAAAGGGCTTGATCATGAGTATTCGCCCCCTGCGAACGCCGATCCGTTCAAAGACAACTTCGGGAGAATATGGCGATCGTTCGAGGTGTTTGGGACGTTGTGCCATTCGTTCTATTCGTGGAAGTCGCTTCGTGATTATGAGATACAGGCGCTCAAAACTGGTGAAGCGTCGTATCAATCGTTCGTGAATACGCGCCTTGCAGAGATTTATAAACCGCGTGATGAATTGTCGGTAGAGTTGCCAGCGCTTATGAGAGAGTGCAGGGACGATTATTCGCCTTATGATTTGCCCGTCGAAGTCGATTTTTTGTGCGCGGGCATCGACACGCACGACAACTGCCTATTCGTCGAAGTGGTAGGATTCAGCAAAGACGGGCGCGAGCATTGGGGCGTCGAGTACTTCGTCGCGCCTTACGACTTACAAGCCCCGAGCGGGATTCGCGATTGCCTTGAAATGCTTGCAACAAAGGCTTATGCG
>OIYX01000069.1_pt1 | contig 34309 bp, 46 predicted proteins | sample 1588431 | NCBI WGS metagenome assembly OIYX01 (sample SAMN03283241) | human gut metagenome | biome: human-associated habitat; material: feces | host: Homo sapiens | place: Peru | collected 2012
CCCGCCGCAGGCTTCGGGAGGGATAACCCCTCAGTCACGCCTACGGCGTGCCAGCTCCCCTTGCACAGGGGAGCCGAGATAAAAGGAGGACATTATGAAAAGAATCAAAAACCTTGAAAATTATCTTGAAATAACGATGCTTATATCTTTCTTTGCGGGCATATGCGCGGCGGAGGATTTTTTTGCGTTAATAGGGTGCTGGGCGGTGTGCTTCGGCGCCTATTTAATATACCGCAGAGTGTGCTGACAGTGCGCGCGGAAAAAAACAAGGAGGTTATAAAAAATGAGAGTGATGTTCAAAGAGCCTGGAAAAATGCCAAAGGAGCGGGAGATAGACGGCAGCCTTGGCGGGATGCAGCAGGCGGTGGAGGGATACATAGAGACGCTTTCGCTGCCGTACCTTAACCTTGTAATCGTATTTGACGAGGAGGGGCGGCTTAAGGGCAAGGAGCGGAACATAATCATTCCGCGGATGATGCTGCAAAGCATTATTCCGGTGGGGATTGTGGGGAACTTTTTCATATGCGCGGCGGAGGGCGACGAGCTGCGTGGGCTTAACGACGCGGAGACGGAAGCGGCGAAGAACATTTTGGAGGTGTGTTGTCTTGGAACAGAAGTATAACGACAGCGGAGCGGTAAGGGTGGCGCGGCGCATAGGAAAAGAAGCGCCGAGCTGCCCGAAGTGCGGCGCTAAAACGTATGTTCAGGAAATAGAGATAAACAGCGAGGATGAAATCATAGCAACATTTGCCTGCCGGAGCGAAAGATGCGAATACGCGCGGCACGGAATAAAATTTTACCGCAGAATGGCAACGGAGGCGGCGAAGAAGCTTTTCGCCGAGATTCCAAAGGAGGAAGCCGCGGCGCTGATACGCGAGGAGAGAGCCGCCGAAGCGGCAAAGATTCCGTGCGGGCACTGCGGCGAGCTGCTGCGGCACATACGCACAAAGATAGTTCCGGGCGGGAAAATGGTGCACGAATTTAAGTGCGAGAACCCGCGCTGCCTTTCGCTTTTGGGCAAGGTGCAGATAAGCTTTTGCGAAAGCGACATTGAGAAGATAGAGCAGAGAGCTGCGGCGAAAAAGTGGGTTTGCCCGGTATGCGGCCGCGAGGAGCGTGGCGCAACAGTAATCTGCAAATACAGGGGCGGCGAGATCTGCGCCGAGCACTGCGAAAAGTGCGAATACCGGGACAGGGTAACGAGCTTGGGCGCGTGCCTGCACCCGGAGATTAAAGAGAGCAGCCGGAGGAAGTGATTCTTCCGGCTTTGGCGGCGGTCATTTTGGGAAAACGGGAGCGCTTATTTTGCTATGGCGAAATGAGCGCTGCGGTTTTTGCAAAGTGGGAAAAGCGTGACAAAAAGCGTGATTTTCAAAATGCGAAAAAGTGGCGGAGGAATGCCGCCTTTTTGCCCGGTAAGAGGTATTAGCGTTCCGGGATTTTTCCGCCGGGGAACAGCCGGCAGGGAAAAGAGGGTTGCAGGGGGAAAAACCGCGCCGGGTGTAAAAACTGCGTGAAGGTTTTTCCCCCTGCGAGAGCGAAGCGCGACCGAAGGAGGAAAACAATGCCGTATGTTAAAAGAACCGTTATAGCCGGGGATGTAATTGAAGTGAAGAAAATGTTCACCGCGCGGTTCGGCAGAAAGGGTGGCAGAGCAGCGGCGAAGAAGATAACCGAGGAAGCCCAGGCAAAAGTGAACGAGCGGAAGCTGTGCGAAGTGCTGCGGTGGAAGATAGAAGCAAACTATAAGGAAAACGACTTTCACACGGTTTTGCACTACAACGACAAGGGGCAGACCCTTGAAAAGGTATACGGAGATCTGCGGCGGTTTTTGGACAAGCTTCGGCGGGAGTACAGGCGGCGGTATCTGAAGCCGGTGAAGTACATTGCAGTTGTGGAGACCAAACGCATGACGAATCCGCACATACATATGATCCTGCCGGAGATGGACATAAAGATTATAACGCGCCTTTGGAAAGAGATTGCCGGAGGGCGGGTATCGAATATGCTTTTGGACGGCAGAGGCTTTCACGCGGACTTGGCGGAGTACCTGATGAAGGAGAGCCGGAGCACCGCAAAGAGGAACGCCGGAGAGAAGCACAAGAAAAGATACTGGTGCTCAAAAAACCTAACGGAGCCGGTTATAAAATACGAGGTCGTCCCGGCAAACACATGGAGGCACGACCTGAAGCCGAAAAAGGGCTACTACCTCTACAAGTACGAGGACGGCAGCACCAAGAGGGAGGGGGTGCATGAGGTGACGGGTTACGGCTGGATGGAGTACATACAGGTGCGGCTGTGTTGAGCACGGCTTGAGCACCGAACATTTTCGTGAACACGCGAAAATGATAGTTTGAGCACGGAGGTGAAAAGCTTGAGCACGGAGAAAAAGAGCGTTTGCGACGGCTGCGAGCATGAGCATTTAGGCTGTCGGTTCGAGTGCAAGGAGCGGGAGCGGGAACGTTTTGAGATAATAAAGAAAAGCGGGCAGTACTACGACGGCAAAGCCGAAATAGGCAAATGCCGCACAAACTATCGCTTTTGGGCGGGAGGGGTTAAATGATATACCATACCGGCAAGCGCTACGGGCTATGTGAGGAGGAGCAAAGCCTTATATACTGGAAATGCCGAAATTATTTTCGGCTGCCGGAGCGGGAGCGCAAGATAATAGCGAAGATAATAGAGGACTGTGCCGACGGAGTGCCGGAGGCGCTGTTTGAGATGCTCACCACGCGGAAGAACATAACGGCGGTATCCATGAGGCATCACATAAGCGAGAGCGCTTTACAGTCCCGTTGCGCGAAATTTTACAGAGAGGCGGCGAGAAAATTATGATATGCGGAATGCGGAAATGTTCCTATTGCGGCAAAGAATTTTTAGCGACGACGGGAAACCGAAAATATTGCAGCAAGGAATGCCAAACAAAAGCGCAGATAGAAAGACAGATGGCGGCGTACTGGAAGAAAAAAGAGAAAAAAGAGCCAGCAGCAAAGAAGTGCGCCTTTTGCGGGGGTGAGTTTATATCAAAGAACGAAAGACGGGTCTATTGCTGCGAAGAATGCACAAAAAAGGCACAAAAGAAAAAGTCGTTACAGCACAAGGTATGCGCCCGGTGCGGGAAAGAGTTTGAGGCGCACAGCGCTTTAACGAAATATTGCAGCGACGAGTGCCGGAGGGCGGCGATTGCCGAATGCAAAAGGAAACGCGGGCAAAAGGAGGAGGCAAAAGAAAATGGTGTGGCGGCGCTGAACCGACTTGCAAGAGAGGCAGTGGAGCACCATATGAGCTACGGAAAATACATCGAGTGGCTGGAAAACGGAACGAAAGGGGAACATGAAAATGGAGTTTGAGTATTTTGCAATAGGGGTTATTGCGGGAGCAACGATACTGTCAATGCTGGCGATACACGAGATGAACAAGATTTACGACAAGTATGAAAAAATGCTTGACGATATTAGAAAAACAGAGGAGAGATAAAAATGGAGAACGAATACAAATTCCGGCAGTGCCCGGGTGACGAAAATGTTATGTGTAAATACGAGGAGGACAGATGTGCAGGGTGCCCCATTGGGAGAAGCGCGCCGCGCCCTGGGAGAATGACGAACGCCGAATACATAAGGAGCCTTGACGACAAAGGGCTTGCCGCTTTTTTTGCTGCGTTCGATGATATTGATGTGCTTAAAGAGCAGTGCAATTTGTGCAGATACGCCGACCCAGACGAATGCTCGGGGGCGGGCGGCACTGCAAGCGAGTGCGAAAAGGCGACTTGGCGGTGGCTGCATGACGAGGCGCGGGCACTTGTAAAAGTGGTGGAGGAAGAAAGGAGGAGGATACTGAAATGACCGACGGAGAGCTTGTAAGAGCACTTAAAAAGATGAGCATAGAAACAGGCGGAATTATATGCCTTGGGTGCGGGCATGAGCACGGCTGCGGCGTGCATGGCTGCGCAGTACTGAAAGAGGCGGCAAAGAGGATTCTTCGGGGGGCGAAGCAGCCGGAGGGAAAAGAGGGAGAAGAATGGATTTCACCGGAGAGGGAGATTCCTCCGGAAGGTGAAGAAGTGCTGGTACTGACACAGAACAAGAAGGGCATAAGAAACATTGACAAAGGATACTGGGTGATTGACCGCTTTATACACCGTGGCACAGCACGGGTTATAGGGTGGATGAAGCTGCCGGAGATGTACCCGGAGAGGGAGGAATGAAAAGATGGCCGCGGAGAACAGAATAGATTACGAGAGCGCATACAAGAGAGCCAACGAGGAGAACAGGAAGCTTTCCGACGAGCTTACACACCAAAAGCGGGAGCGGTACTGCGTTGAGGAGATAAAAGACAATCTTGAAAGGGAGAACGAGCTGCTCAGGGCGAAGCTTGAGATTGTGGAGCTTATTTTCAAGGGGAGAGGGTGAGGAAAATGCCGGATATAACGGAGATTGCGAAGCGGGCGATAGAGCATTACGGCGCGGCAATGCAGCAGATTGTGGCGATGGAGGAGATGGCGGAGCTGCAAAAGGAGCTGTGCAAGGCGCTTCGCCGGGGAGGCCTTGGCGAGAGGGAGGCGATAGCGGAGGAGATTGCGGACGTACAGTATATGCTTCGGCAGCTTTGCATGATGTATGACATAAGCCAGCTTGAGGTAACAAGACGCATGGCGGAAAAGGCTGAAAGACTGGAGTGCCGCATGGATGAGGAGCGGGCGAAGGGTAAGTCACAACCTCCGGCAAAGCCGGAGGCTTGAATAAGCCCTAGAAGGGCTTTTTACCGGCTGGCATCTAAAGATGCACTGAATGATTTTTCACTTGCATCAAATGCCCTGCCGCCCGTAAACGGGCATCAGCCGTTTTTATCGAGTGCATACGAATTTGTTTGATTGTTATTCTCGACTCGCTTCGCTCGATGCTTGAAGCTAAAGCTTTTTTACGGGACACCTCCACCGGCATAGCCGGTGGTTTCCGAAGCCAATAAAAAAGCACCCGGAGGGATGAACCTTCGGGTGCTTTTCTTTAGGCGGAAAACAGCGCAAAACTTTTTTGAAAGCCGTTGACATACGTGCAAGCACGTGTTAAAATATAATCGGAAAGAGGGGAAAGAATATGAAGCTAAGCGAGCTGTTAAAGATATTCGGCAAAAACAATATTGAGCTTTTACAGCACGGTAAAAGGCACGATATTTATTACAGTCCGATAACCAAAAAGAAGTTCCCGGTTCCGCGGCACGCAAAAGAGATTGCGGAGGGGACATTAAAGAGCATCAAGAAGGAGGCGGGGCTTGAATAAAGTCCCTGCCAGACCGATATAATAAATGAACGGAGGTTTTGAGAATGGCAAAATATATTTATCCGGCGATTTTCGCAAAGGACGGAGAGCTTTACACCGTGCGCTTTCCCGATTTGGAAGGCTGCTATACGCAGGGAGAAGATCTTCAGGACGCATACGAAATGGCGGAGGACGTTTTGTGTTTGATGCTTTATGACCTCGAAGAGGAAGGGGAAAGCATTCCGCCTGCTTCGGAGGTGTCCGCAATAAAAACGGAAAAAGGCGAGTTTGTTTCGCTTGTTTCCTGTGACACGCTGGAGTACCGGCAATACTATGACAACAAGGCAGTAAAAAAGACACTGACAATTCCGGCGTGGCTGAATACGATGTCGGAGCGTGAGGGAATCAATTTTAGTGCTGTTCTTCAATCGGCGCTTAAAAGCGAGCTTCATATCACGAACAGGTAAGCGAAAAATCCGCAGGAGAGGGCAGCGCTTTTGCGGTATAAAAGGAGTGAGGGATAAACCTCACTCCTTTTTTATTTTGCTTTCCGGCGGCGCTGCGGACAAGCCGCGCAGGGATAAGAGCGGGCGCACAGCGCCGCGGCCGGAGGCGCCGAAGGGAGGGAAAGCGGCGTGGAGGAGGAAAAGCGCCTGAAGGGGCGAATGGAAAAGTTTTGCGAGGAGTACATAACGGACTACAAGGCGGAGCGGGCTGCCGTTGCCGCGGGATATTCTCCGGAGAGCGCAAGGACTGCGGCGTGGAGACTGCTGAGAAAAGATGAGGTCGCCGCGCGCATACGCGAGTTAGAAAATATATACATTGAGCAGCACTGCTACGGGAGCAAAGACCGCATAGTGCGGGAGGCCTGGGAAACATACGAGAAGGCGGTGGCCGCAGTGCCGGTGATGGCGTGGGATTATGATGAGCACGCATACAAGGAGACCGGAGAATATCAGTTTGACGGAAAGACCGCGGCAAAGTGCCTGGAACTTCTAATGAAGCACCACGGCATGCTCAAGGAAAAGATTGAAGCGGATTTGAGCACGGCGGAGAATGCAAAGCTTGAGATTACGGTTGTGCGTGAGCACGGCGAGCAGGGCTTGAGCACGGAAGAAAAGGTTTGAGCACGGAGCGGGCGGAGCTTGAGCACGGAATGAGCACGGCGGGGAAGGATTTGAGCACGAGATTTGTGGAGACGCTACAACTGGTCGCGGATACAACCCCTCAGTCACGCCTACGGCGTGCCAGCTCCCCTTACACAGGGGAGCCGAGAAACAAGGATGAGCATGGCAGGAAGGGAATTGAGCACGGAAGAATGGCGGTTATAAAGTGGGAGCAGAGCGAGCAGCAAAGGCTTTTTTGCGAGACGGATGCGTTTGAAGTGCTTTACGGCGGGAAAGCCGGAGGCGGAAAGAGCTATGTGCAGTGCCAGGACGCGCTTATATATGGGCTTACATATCCGCATTCGCGGCAGCTTATTTTGCGAAGAACGTTCCCCGAGCTGCAAAAGAGTATAATTCGCACAACGCAGGAAATGTACCCGCGGGAGTTTGCAAAGTACAATGCCGGAGCGCATATGTGGACGCTTTGCAACGGAAGTGTTATAGACTTTGGCTATTGCGACAGCGAAAGCGACGTTTACAGGTACCAGAGTGCGGAGTACGACGTTATAAGGTTCGACGAGCTTACGCATTTTACGGAAGATATGTACCTTTACATGATTTCGCGAGTTCGCGGTGCGAACGGATACCCGAAGCATGTTAAAAGCAGCACGAACCCGGGCGGAGTGGGGCATGGATTTGTAAAGGCACGGTTTATCGACCCGGGAATACAGAACAAGACGTTCCAAGCAAAAAATTCGACAAGAATATTTATTCCGGCGGATCTGAAGAGCAACAAATGGCTTATGGAAAAAGACCCGGAATATGCGGTGCGTCTGCGAAATCTGCCGGAGGACGAGTATAAAAAGCTGGGTCTGGGGCTTTGGGATATAAACGACGGAGCCTACTTTTCCGAGTGGCGGCGGGATTTGCACGTTGCGGAGCCGTTTGAAATACCGAAGGAGTGGCGAAGGTATTTTGCCATGGACTACGGCCTTGATATGCTGGCGGGGTACTGGATAGCCGTGGACGGCATGGGAAACGCCTATGCATACAGAGAGATATATGAGAGCGGCAAGGTTATAACCGAGGCGCTTAATGATATAAAGGCCATGCAGGGCGGCGATGTGCCGTATGAGTACATAGCGCCGCCGGATATGTGGAACCGCAGGCAGGACACCGGGCGAAGCGTGGCGGAGATATTTGCGGACGGCGGGATTATGCTTGTAAAAGCGCAAAACAGCAGAGTTCAGGGGTGGTACGACCTGAAGGAATGGATGCACCCGAGGGAGAACGAGTTCGGCGAGATAAAGCCGAGGCTGAGGGTATTTGCGAACTGCACGCATTTAATTCGCACGCTGCCAATGCTGGAAACAGATAAGCACAACCCGAACGACGTTGCGGGGGAGCCGCACGAGTACACCCACGCGGCGGATGCGCTGCGTTACTGGGCGGCGGGAAGGCCTGTGCCGACTCCGGTTATGCCGGAGCGGGACGAATATTTCCCGGAGTACGACGAGCAGGTGGAGAGTTTGCTGGGGTACTGAGTGCCGCAGCGTTAACTTGTCAGGGAATTCGAGATGCTGCCGCGCCGTGCACAGATTCGGAACGGGGCGAACCATAGCAGTTACGCCCGCCGAAGGGCGGGCGGACCTCATCCGTCACGGTGCAGCGCCAAGGCGCAGCACCGCGCCACCTTCCCCAAGGGGAAGGCTAAGCGCTCCGAAGGCGCGGGGCGGACAGAGGAGCCGAGAATATTGTTATTAAGCCGCTTTGTGGCTTGAAATAAAACAAAAAGGAGAACGACATGGAAGAGAACAGCGTAAACACCGAAGCCGTGGCCGAAAGCCTTGGCGCAGGAGCCGAAAGCCCCGAAGGTGATAACGATTTTGTAAGAGGACTTTTCGGAAACGATTTTTCCACGGAGGGCTCCGCCGCCGAAAGCGGTGAGCGCGACGAGAAGAAAGGCGAGGAAGAAAAGAGACCCGCCGAGCCCGAGGAGGGCGAGGAACCGAGCGAAGCAAAGGAAGACCCGGCCGAAAGCAGCGAGGCTGAAAAGCAGCCCGAAAAGGTGAGCTTTGTGGAGCACGGAAAGACCTATAATGTGGATAAGGAGGCTCTTGAGAGAGTGGCGGCCGGAGCGGGAAGAAGACCCGACGAGTTTATCGACCTCTATCAAAAGGGCTGCGGCTTTGACGCATTACAGGCGAGATATGCCGAGGCGGTGAAGGACGGCGAGATTATCGACGGGATTGCCAAGGCGAGGGGAATTGATCCGGCGAAAGCACGCGAGGAGCTTATTTATGCGGCGGAAACGCTGCCTGTTGACAACCTGGCGGCGGAGATTATGGAGAGAAACCCCGACATTGCGGACAGCGAAGCCAGACGCTGGGCGCAGGCGGAGATTGAAGCCCGCCGTGCGAAGGAGCGCGAGGCACAGGCCGAGAAGCAGAAGGAGGCGGAGAACAGCGAGGAAGCGAGAGCCGCCAAGGAAAGAGAAGCGAAGCTGCGCGAGATTGAAGCTTTTGAAATGGCACATCCCGAAATCAAGGCAAGTGACGAGCTGCCTGCGAGTGTGGTTGCGGCGTTCCGGGGCGGGAGCACGCTTGAGGACGCATGGAGAGCATACATGGCGGAAAAGCAGCTTGCGGAGCTTAGAGCAGAAAACGAAAGATTAAAAACAGAGGCCGCGAGAGCCGAAAAGAAGAGATACGGGGCGGAGCACTCGGCAGGATCCGCATCGAGCGGAGCGGGAGCAGCGCCCGCAGACCCGTTTATTTCCGGGCTTTTCGGATAAAGCGGCAAAAGGAAAGGAAGATATAAGATATGGCAATTAACCTTGCTACCAAGTACGAAAAAGAGATTGCGAGAGTATTCACTCTCAAATCCAAGGTTGCCGGCACCGTAAGCGACAAATACAACTTTACCGGTGCAAAGAGCATTAACGTTTACACCCCTGTAACCCAGCCGCTTAACGACTATAAGCGCACCGGCTCCAACAGATACGGCGACCCGCAGGAGCTTCAGGATACTGTTCAGGAGATGGTGATCACCCAGGACAAATCTTTTTCCGTCACCATTGACAAAGGCAACAACGCAGAGCAGATGAACGTAAAGGACGCGGCGGAGATGCTTTCCCTTGAAATTGAGGAGCAGGCTGCGCCCGAAATGGACAAGTACGCCCTGGGCAGATTTATCGAATATGCGGGTGCAATTTCCGCTGCGACCGCAGAGCCCACCAAGACTACCATTTGCGAGATGATTTCCGACGGAATGGTTCACATGGGCAATAAAAAAGTTCCGGACGACAACAGATATATTTTTATCGGCTGGAAGTGGTTCGGCAAGCTTCGCCTTTCCGAGGAGTTCGTCAAGAACGACGAGCTTGGCAAGAGAATTCTTGTAAACGGCGAGCTGGGTACTTTTATGGGGGCGCATGTTATTGCAGTGCCGGACGAGTACCTTAAAAAGGGCAATTCCCAGTGCTATTTTATTATCTATCACAAAAATTCCGTTCTTCAGCCGAAGAAGATCCAGGACTATTTTGTGAAGGAGAACCCCGCAGGCATTAACGGTGCGCTGCTTGAAGGAAGATTCCTTTATGACGCATTTGTGCTTGCGGCACGCTGCGACGGCGTATATGCCTGTGTTGCGGCGAGCACCAAGCAGGCGACCCCGAGCTTTGCATTTAGTTCCGGCGTGCTGACCGTTACCTCTGCCGGTGCAACCGGAATCAGAGTAACCCTTGACGGCAGCGACCCGAGATTCAGCAAGGACGCAATTAACATTGCTACCGGCGGCACTGTTACTCTTCCGAGCGGCAAGACCAAGGCAAAGGCGGTTGCCTTTGACGACGCACTTTTCACCTCCGACGTGGCGGAGGACACCGAAAGAACCGTAGGTTAAGCTACGGCATAGGACGCAGAGCGGCGGAGGGGGCATTTTCTCCTCCGCCGTTTTGGAAAGGAGCATGGAATGACTTTAGAGGACATCAAACGGAGCACGGAGCCGTATAAAGGTGCGGCAAGCGGCACGAGCGAGGGTACGGCGCAGGCGACCATAAACAGCCTTAAAAACAGCTACCGGAGCGGGCTTGCGAGTGATTACAGCTTTTCCGCCGGGCAGCTTGCGAACGAAAAGGCGGCGGCACTGCGGGAACAGGCGATTGCGGAAAGGCAGGCGGAAAGCGCACTGCCGGAGAGACTTGCGAGGGCGGGAATCAACGGCGGGGGCGTAGCTTCCACCATAGCGAGCCTGAAAGCCGGATACCAGAGCGGGCGGAACGACATCCGCCAAAACTACATGACGAGCCTTGCACAGCTGGGGCAGCAGTACGGACAGAGAGCCGCGGAGGCGGACAGGAGCCTTGATCAGAGCTGGCTTGATTACCTTTTAACCAAGGCGCAGGCGGAAAACAGCGCGAAGCTGAAAAAGGCGTACAGCTATTAAGGGGGCGGGGAAGGTGCCAAAGCAAATAGATTTTGGCAGCGCGAGCATGCCGGAGAGAAAGGTCGTCGTTATCGACTCCTTTGCCGGAGTGGATCTGTCGAGCAGCCCCACGGATGTTGACAAGCGCCGAAGCCCAAACGCGCCGAACATGATGCCGGACACGAAGGGAAATCCGAAGAAGAGACCGGGCTTTGAGGTGGTAAAGACCTTTGCCGGGAGGATAAACGGCAGATGGGAGATAGCCGGAAAAGAAGTTATACACGCCGGAACGAGGCTTTACATTGACGGCGCACAGGTGTGGAGCGGAATGGCGGATGAGCGAAGCGCCGGAGAGATTATAGGGGACAACCTCTATATCTTTGACGGAGCGAGGGCTCTTAAATGCGACGGCTTCGACGCTTACCCCATAAGCTACGACGCATATATTCCCACGGTGCTTATAAGCAAAAACGCCGACTATTATTATTTTTCCGATACCTTTACCGGGGACGGAGAGAAAAAGCGGTTTACTCTGTCGCGGGGAGCCGAGGAAATAAGCGCTACGGTGGGCGGTACGGCAACGACCGTGACGCTGGAAAACGGAAATGAGGCTGTTTTTGCCACGGCGCCTGCCGCTTCCGCCGCCGTGGTGATAACCGGGAAGGTGACGGAGGAGCCGGGAGGCAAGGGGAACGAGGACTACAACCTTATCGGAGAAATGTGGAGGGAGAGCTTTCTCTGCAAGGAGGGAACGGAAAAGGTATTCACGCTTTCCAGAAAAAAGCTTGACAGGATTGTAAGGGTTGAGGTTATGGACAATTCCGGCGAGTGGGTGACGAAAGCCGAGGGAACCGATTTCACCGTTGACAAAGCGGCGGGAAAGGTTACGTTTGTATCGGCGGTGGGCAAAACGCCGATTGAGGGCAGGGACAACCTGATTATAACCGTGAAAAAATGCGACCCGGAAAGCAAGGCAAAAATAGACGGCTGCAAGAGAAGCATTGCTTTCGGCGACGGAGGACTTGCGAACCGCATTTTTGTGTGCGGGAACAGGGACGAGCCGAACCGGGACTACTGGTGCGCCGTAAACGACCCGACCTATTGGCCGGACAGCTATTTCGGGGAGCTGGGAAACAAGGACACGGAGATAGTGGGATATTCCGTTATTGACGGAAAGCTGGGAACGCATTTATTCCCGGCATCGGAGGGGCGCAGCGTTATATTCCGGGAAGCGAACCTTGACGAGAGAGGGAAGCTTACCTACCCGGTGACGGGATTTTTGCAGGGCGAGGAGGCAACGGCGCCGTGGTGCTTTGCGTTTATGGAGACGGAGCCGCTTTTCTTGACGGAGCGGGGCGTATATGCGGCGACTGCCGGAGATATAGACGGCAGATTCTACACGCAGAACAGAAGCTACTTTATAAACCGGGCGCTTTGCGCCGAGAAAAACCTTTCGGGCGCCTATGCCGCAAAGTGGAAGCATTTTTACATTATCGGAATAAACGGAAGGCTGTATCTGCTGGACACGAGCCAAAAGTTTTACGGCCGCGGGGAGCCGCTTTCGGCTTTTCAGTATGAGTGCTACCTTTGGACGGGCATAGATGCGCGGATCCTTTGGGAGGGCAGCGGAGAGAAGCTGTATTTCGGCGACGGCGAGGGAAAAATTTGCAGGTTTACCGAGAACGTTTACCATGACCAAACTAAGACCGGAGGAAGAGCCATTGAGGCGTACTGGACTATACCGGACTTTTCCGGCTCGGAATTTTGGAGGAACAAGACCGTGAGGGTGGCGGCGGTGCAGGCTGCGCCTTTTCCGCAGAACCGGCTGAAGCTTGAAAAGTGCATTGATGGCGTATGGAGCGACGTTACGGAATGGGGCGCAAAGATTTGCTTTTTTGCATGGAGTGCTTTGAACTGGGCGGAGTTTACATGGAGCGGGAACAGCACATACAGGACGCTGGCGGCAAAGGTGAAAATTAAGAAGTTCGACAAGGTGGGCTTTCGCATAAGCTGTCGGGACATTGACAAAGCCTTTGGGCTGTATGCTTTCAGCTTAGAGTTTGTGGAAAGCGGCAGATACAAAAAGTGAGGTGGAAATATGGCAGTAAATAAGATTACGGACGCAGACCTTGCAGGGAAGGGCGTGCAGGGTCAGCCCGATGTGCCGGGGCTGACCGCGGCGGAGATGCAGGCAAAGATTGAGGAAATCGTTCGGAGCGTGGCAATTCCAAAAATTAACGAAATTATCGACAGATATGTTTCTTCCGAAACGCTGTCGCAAGTGGTTTTAGCTTCCGGCAGTGTTTCGAGCGTATTCGGCAGAGCCGGAGCGGTGGCGGCGCAGACCGGGGACTATACCGCGGAAATGGTGGGCGCTGCGGCGAAAAAGCACGCGGCGCAGCACAAAAAGAACGGAACAGACCCGCTTTCCGCCGAGGACATAGGAGCGGTGCCGGGCACAAAGACTGTGAACGGCGACAATGTGACCTATGTTATAGACGGCACGATTAAAGCCACGGGAGGGATTGATTCCACCGGAGGGAACACCGCCGTAAAAGACCCTGTACGAGGCACGGACGCGGTGAACCTTGCCTTTGCGCAGAAAACATACGAAGCGAAGCCGGAAGAAAAGAGTGCCACAGGTGCTGTTACAATGACGGCGGAAAGCAACAAGGAATACAAATTTACGGCGGTTACGAGCTTATCCCTTACGGTGGCGGAAACAACCGACTGTCACGGCTTTGTGACCTTTGCCGGAGGAAAGCCCACGGTGACAATAAAGGGGTACACCAAAACAGGCGGCGACGATGTGACCAAAGCGGCGGCGGGGGAAACCTGGGAGTTTGACTGCCTTGCCGGATATATCCTTTGGAAGAACTGGGGTGCGGGCTGATGGATAAAAAGACGAGGCGCAGGCTGCTTATGGGAAAGCATCTGCGGCTGTTCAGCGGAAGCGGCTTTGACGGCTGTACCGTGACGGAACAGGAGTTTATGACTTTTGAGGGCGGCAAAATAAAGCTTACGGCGCAGGCGGCGACCACCATAAATCACGAGACCCACGGAATTATACCCGCATACCCTGCTGCGTATATACAGCTTAAAGCCCCGGCGGCGGGATTTGCGAGGTGCGTTGTGAAATACCGCATACGGAATGTGAAAAGCCTTTCGGGAGCGCACAAGCAGAAGAAATATGCGGTTATAGTTTCCGACACGCAGACGGACATAAAGCATATGACAATCGACATAGGCACTCCGCCACATCCGAACTACATAAGCGTTGTTTTCGCCGAGGAAAAGGGAAACGCCAAAAAGGAAGAGTTTGCGGCGGCAAGTCCTCCCTCCGGAATTGGCGGAACGTTTATTGTTGATATTTCGGGCTTTGAGAATGTTTACATTGCGGCGATTACCGCTGAGGACGATGTGAGCGGCGGCGAAGCGGGATATGTGGAAATAACAGAGCTGTGGCTTGAGGGGTAAGGAGGAATGAGGCTTGGCGATTTACATTATGTCGGGAGAGGATAAACCATGAACCGAAACTTTGGCAAAATAGAGAACGGAGTTTTTAGCTTTGCGCCGCGGGAACTACAAAAAGAGGGCGGATTTAAGATACTGACGAACAGCGCGGAAGAATACGCACGGTTCGGGTATCTGCCGATTATCCGAAAAGCCGGAAGCGGAGAGCCGGAGGAAAAGGACAACGTTATCTATCTTTACGAAGAAGAACCAAATCAGCCGATTGGGGACGAAATCAGCGGTGATGAGTTTCTTGCGGCGTTTGAGCAAGCATTGGGGGTGTAAACGCTTTGGCAATTTACATTATGCCGGGAGAGGATAAGCTTTTTTCCATAACGCTTCCGGACAAGATAAGCGCCGTTACGGCGATTACGGTAAAGTTTCAGCATGCAGACAAAAGCACGGTTGTCAGTTATTCCGACATCAACACGGACAACATATTCACGCTGGACAGTAACGGATATACGCTTTGGGTGTTTGTGCCTTCGGCGAAAACCTATGACTTTCACGACGATGAAAAGGCGTACATTTGGCTTGAATGGACGAGCGGCGGATATAAAAAAATACCGCGCAGGCGCATAAACGTTGCCTGTGGGCACAACTACAACAGACCGGGGGTGACAGGATGAGCATTGCGGTAAAGAGCGGACTGCCGAGCCTTGGGAGCACGGAAGGCGCGGTCATATCCGCAGACGAAGTGAGCGTAAGCGAGGACGGCAGCGCTGCGGCAAGCGTGGGCGAGGATTTGCCCCGAGGAAAGAGCGCATACGAAATCGCAAAGGAAAACGGCTTTGACGGCACGGAGGCGGAGTGGCTTGCGTCCCTGAAAGGTGCGACAGGCGCAGCGGGCGCAAACGGCAAGGACGGTGAAAACGGAAAAACGCCCTATGTTGGGGACAACGGAAACTGGTACATAGGAGCGGACGACACCGGAAAGCCCAGCCGAGGCGCAAAGGGTGAGCCGGGAGCGGACGGCAGCACCCCTGTTCTCACCACGCAGAGAGACGGCAAGGTTACCTATGTAAAAGCCGACGGAAAGATTATAGGCACTGTTTATGACGGCATAGACCCGTATTTTGAAATAAGCAAAGTTGAAGAGGGCGAAATCGCAGATGTTGCGCTTGTGGGCGACTACCCTACCCTCGGCTTCAATTTTACCCTGCCGAGAGGTGCAAAGGGCGACAAAGGCGACACAGGCGCAACGCCGAATTTGACCATAGGCTCTGTTACGACACTTGATGCGGGGCAGAACGCCACGGCGAGTATGGGAGGCACTGCGGAAAGCCCGGTGCTTAACCTCGGAATACCGAGAGGTGCGAAGGGTGACAAAGGCGACACAGGCGCAACGCCGAACTTGACCATAGGCACTGTTACGACACTTGATGCGGGGCAGAGCGCAACGGCGAGTATGGGAGGCACTGCGGAAAGCCCGGTGCTAAGTCTCGGAATACCGAGAGGTGCGAAGGGCGAACCGGGACAGGGCGGAGCGGGTGCGTGGTATGTGACGCTTACACCTAATGATGATGGAAGTATTACCGCAGACAAAACAATGGCAGAAATAGAGGCAGCATATCAGGCTGGGTATGCAGTTTACTGTATTTACTTGCTTTTTTATATTTTTGCCGTTATCCCGATTATTGCACCTTTGACGGTACACAGAGCAAATGAACAATATACTTTTTGCGGTGTCGGAACGATGGACAAGCTGACAAGCTTCCAATTTGAGCTTAGTAAAAATAGTGAGAGCGGAGAGAACAAATGGACAATATTGCAAAAAGAAATTCCACAAGGGAAGATACCGACTATTGTAACATCCGTTTCCGCTTCGAGCACGAACAGCGAGGTTCCGTCGGCGAAAGCTGTATATACTTTTGTGACACAAAAGGTAGGTGAAATTGAAAATGGCACTTACTGATAAGCTTACGGCAATAGGAAATGCCATAAGAGCCAAAAAAGGAACAACGGACAAATACACGCTTGAAGGTATGGCTGCGGCGATAGACGGCATTGAAATCGGCGTAGACACTTCCGACGCCACGGCAGCGGCGGAGGATATAGTCAAGGATAAGACTGCGTATGTAAACGGAGTTAAAGTGACGGGGACGCGGAAAAAGGTGACGCAGATTACCGGAGCGGTGACAAGCAAAGGCATTTTGCCCACCGTAAATCAGGCGCGGTTTACAGGGAAGGTAAACGAAGCCATTGCGGCGGACAAAGGAGCCTCGTTTGGCTTATCAATGCCGGCAAGTGACCTCGGGGACGCAAGCGATGCAGATGTTGCAAAGGGCAAAACCTACACGAGCGTGAACGGCTTTAAGCGGACGGGGACGAAGGAGGAGGCGGCAGCGCCCAGCGGGAGCATAAGCATAACTGCGAACGGCACATATGATGTGGCGAGCAAGGCTCAAGCTGTTGTTAATGTTCCGCAGAGCGGCGGAGGAAGCCCCTACCTCATTGACATTGGCGCAGTCACAGGTAGTGTAAGCACTAATACGGTAAGCAGTGGTAATAAAATGACGGTATTTGTATCTGACCCGATTACAATGCCGGAGGACTTTTTGACCGCCGCAAATGCGCTTTTTAACGGCGGAGAGGAGATAAGCTGGAAACCGTATTTTGAGCAGTACAGATTGCAGTTGTTGGCAAAGCCAATGGACACAATGAATTATGCAACGGCAACATTTGATTTTTACGCTGACGGCGAAGCGGCGGAAATGTATTATCAGCTTTTTGTCGGAAAAAATGTTTATGCGCCGACCGGGGAAGAAGTTGCTAACATAAATTATAATTATTATGTTAGCACGCACGCATTAGACAACAGTATTCCCGAGGGCAAGGCGGTTATTGTGGTTGGGGCATACGACGGCAGTGATAGTTCGACAGCGCAAGCGCAAAATATGCCGTATACTTGGACAACAGCATTTGCAAACGCAAGGCTTGTGCTTTTGTGCAGCTTTTAAGGAGGACAAATATGTTAAGAAGCGATGCAACAAATCTTATTAACGCGGTGGTGGCGCTGCGAAACGGCGCAGACGACCAAACGGCGGCGAGGAATGTTGTGGCATTTCCGGCGTGGGCGGCGGGAAAAAGCTATGCCGTGGGAGAGAGAGTAAAAGACGAAGGGAAGCTGTATAAAGTCATTACGGCGCATACTTCACAGACGGACTGGAAACCGAAAAACACGCCTTCGCTTTATGCGGAAATTCTGCCCGGGCAGGGCGGAACGGATATAGGCGAGTGGGTGCAGCCGGAAAGCACAAACCCCTATATGAAAGGGGACAAGGTTAAGCACGGCGGAAAAGTGTGGGTATCGACCATAGACAACAATGTTTGGGAGCCCGGAGTTTACGGATGGGAAGAAAGTGCTTGACGAAATTAAAATATCGCTGTAATATAAAGCTGCGGGGGTTAGTCCACCCTGTGATTTTAACGAGGCGAAAAGGCTCTGCGTAAGCGGAGCCTTTTGCTCATTGATGGGAGGAGACAAAACAATGCTGAGATACAAGGGATATTGTGCGAACGCTGAATATGAGGAAGAGAGTAAAGTTTGGCACGGAAAAATTGAGGGCATAAAGGATTTGGTTACATTTGAAAGTGAAAGTGCCGCGGAAATAGAAAACGAGTTTCATGCAGCGGTAGATGATTATTTGGAATTTTGTAAAGAGGTAGGCAAAGAACCTGAAACATACGGCGAAGCTGTAAAGCAGGTAAAAGAATGTGCAGAGGATGTTAAAAAGCGCGGAGAAGAAGCAAAGGGAAGTGATGTGCTTGAATTTATGGATTCGTTTCTTACAAAAGAGGAAATAGAGGAAAGCAATAAAAGGGTAAAAGCGGCTTTTGAAGAAAGATGATGAGAGATGGGATTCGGCGCGGGGCGGGGGCAGTTTTGAGTAAACGCTATCACTGGTCGCGGATACAACCCCTCAGTCTTTTTGCGCCAGAAAGGCGCAAAAATCCAGCTCCCCTTACACAGGGGAGCCGAGAACGCTTTTCAAAGCCGCGGCGCGGACAGGAAAACCGAGAAAAAATCCGCAGGAGGCGGCAGCGGAATTGTGATAAAAAGAGAAGTGGAACAGGGAAGTTCCGCTTCTCTTTTTTTTATATTTTACCCGAAGGAGGAAGGACATATGGAATTTATATGCGGAGCTTTGGCGACTTTGTGCGCCGTAATGGCGGTTATGCTTGTAAGGGGCGGGAAAAAGCCGCCGGAGGAGAGCGGCAAAAAGACCGAGAGCGAGGACGAAAAGGAAATTGTGTGGGAGGTGACGAAGACAGCCAGACCCACGAGAGAGCAGCAATATATAAATATGCTGATGTATAACGGAGAAAACCAGACGGAGGGGCGTAAATGAACGGCAAGGAAATAACCGCGGAGAGCGTGTGGAAAGAATACACCGCCGGGGAGGACTATTTTACACAGATAAAGCACCACGAAACTATTAAGGAGAACGAGCGCTTTTTTAACGGAGACCAGTGGAAGGGCGTAAACGCGCCGGACATTCAGCAGCCGGTTATAAACGTATTTCATCCGGCGATTGCATATTACACGGCACAGCTTGTTTCTGACGATGTGGGAATTGACATTGAGCCGTTTTGCGAAACGGAGGAAAGAGCGAGAGAGTGCCGTATTCTGAGCGACGAAATAGACCGAATTATTGAGCGGACAAAAGCAAAGAGCAAGAGCCGCGAAATAGTGAGGGACGCTGCCATTGACAAGGCGGGCATATTCTATTTCTACTTTGACCCGAACATAGGCAAAGAGGGCGAAATTGAAATTGAAGTGTTCGACAACGACAAATTCATTGTGGCAAACCCATTTGAAAGGGAGCTGCAAAAGCAGAAGTACATAATCCTTGTAAAGCGCATGAAGGTTTGTGACGCAAGGGAGAGGGCAAAGGAGCTGGGAGCTTCCGAAGCGGACATTACGAGTATTCAGCCGGATTCCGCATACAACTATTCCGGCGAAAACAAGGACGTGGAACAGGGGCTGTGTACGGTTATCATGCGCTTTTGGAAAGAAAGCGGCAGAGTTTGGTTTTGTGAAAGTGCGCAGAGCGTTATGCTGAAACGGCCGACAGAGACAATGCAGAGGCTTTACCCGGTGGCGTACTTCGGCTGGGAGAAGACCAAGGACAGCTTTTACGGAGCGGCGGCAATGACGCCGTACATTCCTAACCAGAGGTTCATAAATAAGATGTGGGCAATGGCGGGGGCGTTCTGCGAGCGGATGGCGTTTCCTACACGCTTTTACGATTCAACGAAGCTGAAGGGCATAATGACGAACAAAGCGGGGCAAGCCATAGGCATTGCCGGAGCACCGAGGGATGCGGTGTGGGTAGACAGCCCGGCGGGGAATTTCAGCGACCAGGTAATTATGCTGATTGAAAAGACGCAGGAATACATTAAAAATTCCATGGGGATTACGGATGCGGCGCTGGGCAACATGAAGATAGACAACGCAAGCGCGATTATAGCACTGGCGGAGCAGTCGAGAGCGCCGCTTGAGATGCAGAAATTAGGCTTCCACCAGTTCTGGGAGGATTCCGTAAACGTGATAATCGGGCTTATATGCGAGTTCGAAAAGGTAAAGACCATTTCGGAAAAGGTGACGGACGATGAAGGAAACGAAGTGAAGATTGAAACGGAGTTCGATTTTTCCGCCATAGACCCGGAGGAGCTGAGCCTTAATGTAAACATAGGCGACGCCACGAGGTGGAGCGAGATTACCGCTATTCAGACGGCGGACGCACTGTTCCAGAAGGGAATAATAACGGACGCTATTACATACCTTGAAAGCCTGCCGAAGGGATATGTGCGCAACGAGACCGAGATTATAAAACGCCTGGAGGAGCAGAAAGCGATGCAGGAACAGCTTTTAATGGCACAGCAGGCGGCGCCCGCGGCAGATCCGACGGCGGCACTGCCCATTGATGAAGGAGGCACGGTGTAATGACAGTATTGGAGTGCTACGAAAGAGCGGTAGGCTTTTTGCCGGAGGTTAAGGATGACAACGCCGAAATGCAGAAGCACATGGTGACATGGGCGAACGTCCTTATAGCGGACACCATCAACGCGGAGAACATATATCGCAGGGCAAACGGCATTGAGGAGCTGAACGCCCCGCCGAAGGTGGCGGGAAGAAACGATGAGATACCCTATAACGAGAAGCTGGTGGCCATGGCCTTTCCATACGGAATGGCAAGGTGGGTATTCCGGGAGAATGACGATGTGAGCGGCAGCAGGGAATATTATTCCCTCTATGCCGAGGCAGTTGCCGAGGCAACGCCTGTTATATACGGCGACGAGGTGGAGGACTATTACAGATGAGCACCAAAAGAAGGACCGAGGAAGAAGCGCCGGCGGCAAACAAAGAGCTTGAGAAAAAAGCCGCCGAGTCCGCGGAGCGGATCCGTGAGGACGGCGGCGTTTGGAAGGTTACTTTGGAAGACCAGGCGAAATATGAGGCGGAGCACCGCAAGAAGAAAGCAGCCAAAGCGAGCGGCGCGGTTTCCTCCAAAGCGAGCGCTGCCGGCGGCGGCTATACCCCCGGCGCATATTACGGCGGTACGGACGCTTCGGCGGTAAAAGGCAAAGCGGGAAAGACCGGAGCGGGAAGCTTTGGCATGAGCACCGGAGCACTCAAGGCGGCGCTTCGAAGAGAAAACGATTTGCAAACGGCATACAGGGATTATGTGCAGGAGGCCGAGGCGCAGGCGGCAAGGCAGGCAAAAACGCCTGCCATGCAAAGGCTGAAAGAAAGAAAAAAGGCGGAAATCGAAACCGCTTTTGACGATTACGCGGAGAACGGCCTGAAGGACATGTACAAGGCGGCGCTTGAAAGAGAAGTAAAGCAGGCGCGGGAGGACGAGGCGAGAAATGCGCTTTTTGCCGAAAAAGCACTTGCGGAAAAGAGCCGCGAGAATATAAGAAAAGCGAACAGCAGCGCCCTTGAAAAGGCGAGAAATTCTTCGGTGGCGAAAAGCGGCAGTGCGGCGGATTTTTATAAAAACCGCAGCGAGACCATGGGCAGAGGCGTTATAGGCGACCTTGAGAACCTTGAGAAGATAAAAAACCGCGACCTTGGAGCGGAGCTGAAGCTTGAAGGGCAAAAGCTGAAATATCAGTGGGAGGAAGCCGGCAGAAGATACGACGCTCTTTCCGAGGAGGAAAAGCAGGCACTTTACCGCCGGCGCAACAGCAGCGCAATTGACCGGGCGAGAATGAGCCGGGAAGAGGGAAACCTTGTCGGCCGCACGGCGCAGGGCGGCAAGTCTACCTCCGCGCAGGAAACGAGAAACCGGATAAGCAACGACATTTACGAAAGATACAAGAAGCTTGACGAGGAGAGCCGAGATCCGGCGAAGGCGGAAAAGTACGCCTTTATAAACCGTTTGCGCAGCGCGGCGGGTGAAGGAGTTGAAAACCTTGGGCTTTGGCTTTACGAGACATTCGGATATGAGCCGGGAAAGGAAACCTACGACAGAGGAGAGGCACGCGCCATAGGCGAGGTGGCAAACGAGCAGGTGCAAAGGCTTGTGGACGCGGCGCCGTCGCAGCTTGGCAAAGACCTTGTAAAGGTGAGCGACAGCGTGGCACAGCAGCTTTCGTACAAAATCCTCACTGCTCCGATTTCCCTTTTCGGCGGGAGTATTATTGCCGACAAGGTGCTTTCAAAGACCGGAAGCTTTGCGGCGGCGGAAAAGGCGGCAAGGGATTTTGCCGGGGGAACATACACCGCGGGCATGGCATCCAGCAGCGCCGCGGACAAATACGTTCAGTGCAGAGCCGAGGGACAGGGAAAGCTTGAAGCTTCCGTTCGGGCAATGGGAACAGGACTTATTTCCTATTTCTCCGAAAGCCTGGGCGGTATCGGCGGAAGCAAAAGCCCGCTGAGCGGACTTGAAGAAAAATATGCGGAAAGCCTTATCGGTTCTATCCTTTACAACGCCTTCGAGGAGGGCGGCGAGGAGTTTGTTGAATATCTGGGCGATTACCTTTTAGACGGGGCGGTTGACCTTGCGGCGCGGGGAGAGTGGCAGCAGGAGTGGAGCTGGGAAGAAGTTATAGAGAACGCGAAAATCGGCGCAATGTCCGGCGGACTTTTCGGCGGATACAACAAGCTGCAAAATGCCGTTTACAGCAGGATTGACGAGGCGAACGCAATAAGGCTTGAAAAAGCGGCGCGGGAATATTCCGACTACATGAAAAACGCATACCGCCTGATGAACGACCCGAACCTTCGGGAGATTGCGGAGCGGCGGATAGGCGACACCGCGATACCCTCCGCCATGAGAACGGCAAGCAGGGAAACCGGAGAAATGAACTTCGGCAATGTGCTGAGAGAAAAGCCGGGCACGGTAAGCGCAGAGCAGATGTACGGGGTGAAGCTTTCGCAGGAAAACAAAAACGAAGACTTTGCCGAATGGGCGGCAAGAGAGGACGCCAAAAAAGTAACCAATGGACAGCAGATAGAGGAAAATGCAAGTTACAGCAGAAAAATAGATAACATTGAAAGCTTGAGCGAAGGCGGATATATTCCGGTTGGAAGAGTTCTTAAAGGGAGCGTACTAAACAATATAGGGCTTGCATCGACAAATATCTACTTTGACAAAAGCAAAATAGTCAAAAGCATTGATGAGCATAGCGACCATATCACAAAAGAAGTCCTTAAACAGATTCCGCAAATACTAAACGAGCCGATGGTGATAACTGAAGCTAACGCAGATAACACTGTCAATGTATTTGGAAATGTGTATATAGGATCGTCTCCGCTGATGGTTGGCGTTATGGTAACAAAGAGCAGAGACGGAAAGACCGAAATAAACAAAATACGCACCGTCCATGCAAGGAGAGATGCGGGCAAAAAGATAACAGACAGCAGTGTCCTATATCTGAACCCAAATATAGAAAAAACCCAAACTTGGTTCCAAGCCCTCGGCAACGATGTGCCTTTGGGGGGAACTAAATTTGGGTTCATAAGAAGAATAACAGATAAACTAAAAAAAGTCAATAGTGAAAATCAGGCGGCAAAGGGAACGGAATTAAAAATAAAAAAAGAACCAGATTCGCAAGTGACACATGGGCGACAATTGCCCTATGGTATTAACGAAACTGATTCTAACGGCGATGTTCCTTCGCCTGAAACCAATATACCACAAAACGGAAACAGTGTCAATACTCTTGATGCGGAAAATTCCGCTGCGAAAGCGCAGCAGAATTCCGAAAACGCTGCACAAACGCAGCAGAGGAAGCCGGGCACGGTAAGCGCAGAGCAGATGTACGGGGTGAAGCTTTCGCAGGAAAACAAAAACGAAGACTTTGCCGAATGGGCGGCAAGAGAGGACGCCAAAAAGAAAAAAGCCGCCGAAGAGGCGGACAAAAGTTCTTATGTGAATACCGATACCACAGGGAAAACGGAAGAACAGATTCGCGTTATGGAAGAGTTCAAAAACGCCGTTGAGCCGGAGGTTATAGAATTTGTTAAAGAGGCTGAAAACAACCCGAGCGACAGATGGAAAAAGAAAGATATGGGTACTGTTTCAGAAAGGGCTGCAAATGATATAAAAAACGCGACGGGTGTTGACGTCAGCAATTTTAGGCACAGCATGGATGTTGATTTCGTCAGCCATGTTGAAAAAAGGCATGGCAAGAGCGGAATACAAGACCATTCGATGGCTAATGTGAACGACATTGCAAGAATCGGATATGTGTTAGAAAATTATGACTCCATAACAAAAGGAAATCTTTCTCCTAAATACAAGAACAATGACGGAAGCTATGCTCAAACAATAGTATATGAAAAGGCTGTTGACGGAAGTTTTTATGTTGTAGAAGCTGTTCCGGACTCGAAAGCAAAGAAGCTGCGGCTTATAACTGCGTATATATCAAAAAAGACCCCATCCGCGCAGGTGGCTCATGCTAATAAAAGCCGAGAGTCAACGCCCGAAACGAGCCTGCATACAGATGGAGTCCAGGGTGATGTTCCTTCACCCAATGCAAATATACCACAAAACGGAAACAGTGTCAATACTCTTGATGCGGAAAATTCCGCTGCGAAAGCGCAGCAGAATTCCGAAAACGCTGCGAAAGTGCAGCAGGCGGAAACCGAGGAAGAAGCAAGGCTGCGGACGCTGTATGAATCGGAGCCGGAAAACGGGCAGAAGGAAGCCGGAGCAGGCGAAGGCGGAACAGATAAGACGGACAAGTTTATCGAGGATACCCAAAAGCGCATTGAGGACGCCAAGATCACCGACGGCAAGCTGAAAGAAATGCCGGAGGACAAGCAGAAGGAAGTTCTGAAAGACAGAGCGGAGAGAGCCGGGCTTGATATGGACGCGGAGGAGCTTGTGGATTTTGCACAGAGCCTCGGCAGAATAAAGGGCTTTTTCGGAAGAGAGTTCAAAGACTTTGCGAGGGTATTCGACGATGTTTCGGGCGAAAGCATAGGAATAAGAAACGACTTGCACAAATTCTTTGAAGTTCCGCACAGGCAGGCGCAGGCGCAATATACCGAAGGGTATAAAAACGCGATTAAGAGCATTAGCGAAAAGTTCGGCGAGCTGGGCATAAAGGCGGGCAGCAAGGAAAGCGCCGCGGTGCAGAGGATAGGCGAGCACGCATACCAGATTGACAGCAAGGGCAACACGGCAGAATACACCGAGGAAATGCTGAAGCGCGAATTTCCGAAGGACTGGAAGAAAATCAAGGCGGCGGCGGATTACTGCGAGGACGTATATTACGATTACCTTAAAAAGCTGAACGCTATGTATGAAAGCATTTACCCGAACACGGTTGAAAAGGCGCAGGGGTATAAGAACAAGGTGCTTGAAAGGGCGGCGGCTTCGCAGCAGAAAGCGGACAATATGCGAGAGGTGAAAAATAAATACGAGCGCGACCTTGCCGCAAAGAAAGAGCTGCTGAAAAAGAAGAAAGAGGGAACGAGGGTTTATGCGGAAACGCAGAACCAGATTTTGAACCTTGAATCGAAAATAAGAAACGCCGAGGCGGCAGTGGGAACGTATGAAAGCAGGGCATTTGCAGATAAGACGAAAGCGGAGCTTTTGCAGGGACAGATAGACAGCGGCGAAATTCTGAAAAACAAGCAGATTAAACCGAGGAAAGATTACTTCCGGCACTTCCAGGAGATGAACAACAGCTTCCGGGAAATCGTGGATGTATTTTCGAATGACCAGAACATAAGCCCCGGGCTTATAGGCAAGAGCGCTGAAACAAAACCGCGTGCAATGTGGCTGAGCGAAGCACAGGAACGCTCAACGGTGCACGCATACACCGAGGACGCGGTGGGCGGAATGCTGAGATATGCAAAGACGGCGGAAACGGCGCTGGCATATGACCCGCTTATCTCTAAATTCCGCGACCTTTCGACCGTGATCCGCACGGCGGCAACGCTGGCAGACCAAAAGACCCACGGAACGGGAACCAGTGCCGCGAAGCTTGCGGAGTACATCGACCTTTGGACGAACAATATTGCGGGGAAAAGCTATGGGCTTGACCGATGGACATTCGACGCGATGGGCAACAAAGGGCGTGCGGTGATGAAAGCAGTTGACAAGATAAACGGCAACGTAAAAGGCAGCCTTGTAATGCTGAACTTTAACACGGCGTTAAAACAGATAAGCAACGTGCCGAACGCGACGGCGTATATTCCCAACCCGGCAGATTGGGCGAGGGGTGCTTCCGTGACGGCGGAAGCAGTGTTCGGAAAGACGGACGCTGCGAAGGTGCTGAGAGATGCAAGAAGCCAAAGCAGCTTTATGAACGAACGGTACATCGAGGACACGATAAGCGACCTTACAAAGAACATCGAAAAGCAAAATATACTTTCGAAGCCAAAAAAGTTTGAAGCCTGGCTTATCGGAGCGGGCGACCGAGCGGCGGCAGAACTGATATGGTACACGGCGTACACGCACTATAACAATGATATTGCGAAAGCCATGAAGTATATGGGAAGAAATTACGACAGCGCCATAGATTACGCCGATGATGTTACGCGCCGAAGCGTAGCAGGGCGAGGCAGGGGCGAAACCGCGCTTGCGGAAACGTCGAAGCTGATGGGGCTTGTAGCACCGTTCCAAGTGGAAACGAACAATAGCTATCAGCTTTTGAAAGAGCAGATAGGCAAGAAAAATGCGGCGGGTGTAATTGCGCTTCAGGTAAACACATTCCTGCTGAACGCGGCGTACACGGCGGCGCTCGGCAGCGGCGTTTTGGGATTCGATTTTATCGCAGCGACGCTTGACGTTATTAAAAACGCCATGGGCGCGGACAAAGATGATGATGTGCTCGACAAGATTGAGTATGCGGTGGGAAGATACGGCGGAGAGCTGCTTTCCGGTATGCCGATGGGCGCACAGATCGCGGAGATTATTACGGCGGGAGACAGTAATTTTGCGGACAAGCTTTTCGGAGACAACAACCCGGCAAAGTTCGGAAACGGAATTGCGCTTGCTTCCACCTTGGTGAACACCGAAAAGGCGGTCACCAAAGCGAGAAAAGGACAGGCTGATTTGATTGATGTGTTCGATGCGGTATCTCCGCTTATCGGGCGGCGGCAGCTGGGAAGAACGGTTAAGGGCGCTCGGTCGATGATTGAGGGCGGTGTTTACGGATATGATTCCGAAGGAAAGCGCTACCTTAAATATGCGCAGGGAAACGGCGTTTCCGACTGGGTAAAGGCTCTTATGATGGGGCAGTATGCCACAAATGCAGGGCGCGAATATGTTGACGGCGGCTTCAAGAGCCTTTCGGCAAAGGATACGGCTCTTATGAATATCGCCGAGGGGCTCGGAATTTCGAAGAATGTGTTTTATGACACGGTGCTCGGAATGAAGAAGAAGGAAACCGACAAGAAGAAGCAGGAGTGGCTATTCGCAAACGACAAGCTTACGCCGGAGCAGAAGAAAATCTTTGACGCGCTCTATTTCGGAAACGGAGAGGAAGCCGCTGCGGCCGCGAGAAAAGAAGCCGATCTTGCGGGAGCGGGTACAAACAAAAACGACTTTTACGATATTCTTTCCGGGCGGATTTCTGCAAAGAGAGATTACGGCGGTGAGTATGAGTTCGAAAACAGCGGGTACACCGGCAAGGTTCAGGGGCAAATCAGAGCGGCAAAGGGCGCAGAGATTACGAGAGAGCAGCTGTTCTCGGTGCTTGCCGGAACGAAAAACAAAAAGCTCCCGGATAAGATGGCCGAGGTGTATTCCACCGAGGGACTTACTCCGGAGCAGCAGGACAAGCTGGGCGATATAGTCCTGGGCGACAACGGCAAGGGACGGCGCGAAAGCTATGCCGCGGCGAATGTATCTATCAGCGACAGGGTGCTTATGGAAGGGATTCTTTCCGACTATTCCGCCCAGAAGAAGCAGACCGGGGGCGAAGAGGCGGACGAGCTTGTTAAAAAGACCTTTATCATGGATAAGCTGATGGCGGAGGGCAAGAGCAAATACGAGGCGTACCGGCTCTATAAAATACAGGACGGCAAATGGGCGAACAGCATCGCAGACCTTTCCGACGAGGAGAAAAAGCGGGCGGGAGCCGCGAAAAAGCAGTACGGACTTTCGGAAAGCGATTACGTTATCATCAAGAATTATTCCGGGCTTGCCCAGGGAGAAAAAGACAAGTACGGAAACACCGTTTCCGGCAGCAACAGGGAGGACAACATCAAGAACCTTGCGAAGCTGCTGCATTGCAGCGAAGAGGAGGCGGAAAGAAGACTCACCATCGCTACCGGGTGCGCTTATTCCGTGGAGGAGCTTTCCTCCTCCGCGAGGAACAAGCTTGAAACGGGCAGGAAGTACGGCTGGACGGACGAAAAGTGGCTTAAAGCGGCTAATGCGATTGAGCTTTCCGGCGTTACGAAGAAAGAGGAAAAAATCAAGGTACTGCGTGATGCAGGATTTTCCGCTTCGGAAGCTGCCGGTTACTATAACCTTAACGCCGGGAACGACTATTACAAGAGTAGCGGCAGCAGTACGCCTTACGGCCTGAACTCGGTGCAGTATGACAAAACAAAGTACTGGAGCGAAAAGAGCGGTAAGAGCGAGAAAGAGGTTGCCGGATATTTTAAGGCTATAAAAGGGCTTACAAAGAAAGTCGATATTATAGCGGCACTGGAAGCCGCGGGAATGAGCAGCAGCGAAGCGAATGAGTTTTATGCGCTGCGGCGGGGACGCGACAGCGGCTACAAAGCATATAAGAACGGAGAGTGATTTTGAGCAATGAGCACGAATTTGAGCACGGAGAAGTTCGGAAAGCCGAATTTTGAAAGCGAGCCTATGAGATTTGAGCACGGCGGCGAGGTGCTGCCGTGCTACCACATAGGCAGGGTGAGCACGAAGGAGATCTATTTTGTGAAAGGGGGCGGTTACCTTGTGCTGGACGGCGACATAATCGAAGTGGGCGAGGAGGTGGACGAAAACGGCCGTATAATCGTCGCAGAAAAGAAAAAGAAGCGGAAAGGGAAAGAAGATGGACAGTAACGAAGTTATAAAAGAGCTTGCCGAGGTGGATTCGCGGAGCCGCAGCAACACAAAGCGGCTCGACAGACTGGACAGGCTTTTGGAGGAGCAGCAGGAGATAGCGCTTGCGGTGCGGGAGCTGGCAACGAACATGAAGTACATGCTCGAGGAACAGAAGAAGCAGGGGGAGCGGCTTGAGAATCTCGAGAAGGCTCCGGTAGACGAGGCGGCTTATTTTAAGCGCGTGACCGTCGGCTGCATTATCACAGGCACAATCAGCGCAATAATCAGCGCTGTTTTAGCATTTATCATTAAATAAACGGAGGAAAGAAAAATGAAAATCAACTGGAAAGTAAGACTTAAAAACGTGACCTTTTGGCTGACCATGGTTCCGGCAACAATCACCTTTATTTATGCGGTGCTTGCCGCATTCGGTATCACTCCGGGCTTGAGCCAGTCCACGGCAATCAATACGGGCGTTGCCATTGTAACTGCGCTTGCGGCTCTCGGCGTGCTTGTCGACCCGACCACCAAAGGCCTTGACGACAGTGAAAGAGCGATGAGATATGAAGTTCCGGCAAACGACCACGAAGAATACCCGGACGCGGAGGCCTGACCTATGCAGAAGCTTATTTTGCCGATTAAAGATTTTAAGCCTACGGCAGGCTATAAGAATTACAAGTACCGCAAATACTGGGGGTACAACCATTACGGTGTGGACTGCGGAAGCCCAAGCAAGAACCGGGCACTTTACGGTTTGGGCGACGGCGTTGTGGTTGCAGCGGGGCTTGACGGTCTGCATGGCAAAACCACCGGTAAAGGCAGCGGCTGTGGCTATTGTCTTATAATTATTTACAAGGACTGCTATAATCGCAGAACGCAGAAAGCGACGGATGTTGTCTGTACATATATGCACATGGCAGCGCTGCCGAAGGTGAAAGCCGGGGACAAAGTTACAACTAAAACGCTGCTTGGATATTACGGCAACACCGGAGCCGCCACCAGCGGGCCGCATTTGCACATCCAGTTCGACACGGACACGGCTCACCCGCTTTACTGCACCGGAATTTCGAGCCGCGGACACGCACTTCTGCGCCGCGGGAGCGTGGACAGCACTATAAACCCGGTGGAGCTGCTCAATATCGGCGAGGGGCAGAGCATGACCTACACACATAACGAATGGTACGAGTATTACGACTTCAGGGCGATTGAAGCGCGGCCGGTGCCAAAAAAGACTGATGCTCAAACCGACGGAGTAATACATATTACGGTGAAGTGATTGACAAGCCGCAAAAAGGGTGATAAGATAGCATAAGAAAGCCCCTTTCGGAAACGAAAGGGGCTTTTGGTTTAACAGAGTAAAGTGTATTTCAATACAATATGCACTGTTGAATCATATGGAAACAGTGGGGAAGTATTTGAGGGATACAGAAAAGGTGGGGGCGGGGGTACTGAAATAGGTAATGTTTTCTACGATGGAGCGGAGCAGTGTATTACGCTGCGGAGCGTCGCATGACCAGTATGTTTCGAGCACGGAGCGGATGCGCGCCGCGGCGGCGGCAAGGTCGGCGGCGGAGGCCTCGGCTTTTTCCTGCTGCTGCTTGCGAATCAAAGCTTTCAGGATGTCGGTGCGCTCTTCCAAGGCGCGGCGACGGTCGAGGAAAGTTTCGACGTCGTAAACGCCGATCTCGAGAAAAGTGTGGATCTGCGAATTTTGCGAAACAATTTTGCGCAGCTCCGCTTCGGCGGAAGAAATGGTTTTATCAAAAGAGGAGAGATCCGGCGCTTTATCCAAAACGCCGGACAGCTCTATTTTTCGGAGCTGCTGCGTTATGCTGCCGAGTATGGCGCGTTCGGCATCTTCAACGCGGACGGTCTTGATGCACCCGGCGTTTTGGCACGCAAGAAACGGAACTTTGGTACGCCGACCGGAAGGATGGCGCAGCATTTTTGAACCGCAGTTGCCGCAGGCAACAATTCCGGCAAGGGGATTTTTTATAGTGCCGTCGAAATAGCCTTTATGCCACTGCTTATCTAAAATCTGATTTGCGCGGTTGAAGGTATCTTCGTCAACGAGTGGGGAGTGTATGCCGTCAATAATCTGTTTGTTTTCCGGGGTGGGAATGGATTTGCGCTTGCCGTCCTTTTGGATGTAGCGCTGTTTATTCCACACAACCTTACCTATGTACACCGGGTTTTTGAGCATATAGGTTATGCTGTTGCGGGAGAATTTTTCTCCGCGGCGGGGTTTTGCCCCCAGAGCGTTGAGACGCTTTGCAACGGAAACAGAACCGAAGTTTTGATTAGCGTACAGGTCGAATGCCATGCGGACGAACTGTGCTTCCGGCTCAAAAGGTTCGATGGTGCAGGTGCGGCCAATCTTCGCCTTTTGATAACCGAAAGGCGCGTTTGATAAATATGCGCCGTCCTCCACGCTTTTGAGGATTCCGCGGCGCATACGCTTTTTTATTATTTTCAGCTCGCGGCGGGCGATGAAGGAGTAAAGCTCCGTCATTTCTTCGTCGTTTTCGTTGTTAAGGTCATAGGTTTTATCCGGGGTTATAATTTTTGTGTTGGAGCGGCGGAGCGCATCGAAGATAATGCCCTGTTCCGCCATGGAGCCGCGGCCGAGGCGGTCAATATCCATGCAGAGCACCGCGTCGTAATCTCCGCCGGAAACCGCTTCGAGCATGGCGAGCATCTGCGGGCGGGCGTAAAGGCTTTCGCCGGAGACAACCTCCTCGAAGGTAAGGATAATATGATAGCCGCAGCGGGCGGCGAGGGCTTCGAGCTGCTCCCTGTGGCGGCGCAGGGTTTCCGCGGTGGTGTCTTTTAATTCTTCGGCGCGGGATTTGCGCAAATAAAGAACAACGTCCATTAGTAAGGACTCCTTTCTATAAAAAGACAAAAAAGGTTTTTTACAGGCTTGACAAGTGTGATATAATAAAAACAGCAAAAATGTACTCTTTAGACGACAATTTTGCATATAATAATTATTGCTGCCGACTTTGAAACGAACAGAAATAATTGAAAAGGGGTTTTATTATGGCAACAAGCAGCATTACCAAAAAAGTGGTCATAACAAAAAGAAGCGAAGCAAGAAGGTTTATTAAAGCATTGGAAGACGCAAAGAATGACGTCAAAGCCGGGAAAACCAAAAAACCGAGCAAGGATATAAAGGGAAAAGATGTAGTCGGCTTTTTTGGAGAGTAAAATGACGGAGTATATACAAATTAACCTGATAGACATAATTGAAAATAAGGGAGAACCTTTCCTTTATAATATTATATTGCAAAAGGAGTAAGCAATGGAGATTAACGAAGAGATTTTGACAAACGCTGCGGAGGCAAAAGAAAACCTCCGCAAGCAGGTTATGCTTCTGGCGGAGGAAATCAGCATTTCCACACATGATTCGGCGGAGAAGATCAGCCGAAAGGCGGCTATGCTTTTTGAGGCGAGCGCAATTCTGGAGCGGGCTTCGGCGCTTGAGCAAGACCTTCGGCGGCAAGCCGGAGAGCACATTTAGTGCCGATGCACAGAGCGCATTCGGTATTGCACTTGACCGGAGACTGAGGATTTTTTGTCATGAGAGGGCAAAAGTTACGGACTTCAGGCATTTTAACACCTCCTTTCGCAGTTATTCATTAAATATGATACTGCCGGAGCGGGAGGAAAGCAAGGAGTAAGCAATGTTAACACCAACGAGCAATGTTGTAAGGCTTTTTTACAACGAGAAATGCAAAGGGTGCGAAAATGCCGTGTGGATAGCGGTGCCACGTTTTTATTACGCGACACCGGACGGCATGAAGTACATAGAAAACAAGGCAGCCATTTGCAAAAAGTATTTAGAAAAAGAAAGACAGGCGTGCTTTGATCGCAATGCACGTTTTGCAGAGGACTATTTCATAGATAGTCGGGACTATTTACTCTATCGCCATTACGATTGCGAGGAATGATATGTATCAGCTTACGGTATTTAAGCAGGGGTGCGAAAGCGACATAGCGCGGCGGGCGGCGCTGCGCAGGGTGATTGCGTTCCTGCTGGAGGAGAACCCGAGGGCAAAGTACATTTTCTTTCGGGAAGAAAGCAAACACAAGAGCCTGTGCGGGAACATTTTGATAGCCGGGCAGCCGGATATTATAGGCTTATATAAGAAAACCGGCTGCCAGGTTGCAATGTTAGAAATTCCGCCGCAAAGTTTTCCGCTGGTTCTTGACTACATCGACAACAAAGCAGGAGGAAAATATGTAACAGGGCGTGGCACAACAATGTTCACCATGTTTTTACGCTGCCAAGGTACAAGTATTCTTCGGTTTTGTCGCGAGGAGCTGCAAAAAGAGCAAGTAGAGGAAAAGATGCGTTTTCTGAAGGATCTTTTACTGAATAGAGCCTGATGTAGGGCATCTTTTCCTCGGCAGCTTTTTTGAGCAGTTCGCAAAGAGGTTTCAGCTTGAGAGTGGCGGCAGGGCGCAGGTCGCACAAGGACGAGGTAAGGCTTTCAAGTATTTTTCCGCGTTCGCATTCGGACAAAGGGAAGCTTTGGCCGCAGCTTGGGCAGACGGCGTCCTTTGGATAATTGACCATGTGGTAGAAAACATCGTGCCCGCAGTTTGGGCAATAGAGATTAAAAATGCCGAGGGTGCGAATTTCATCGTTCATTTGATAAGCCTTCTTTCTGTTTTTTCTTCATTATAACGAAGGGGCAGGAAGGCCGCAAGGCATAGGACAAGTAAAGGAGAAAATAAAATGACAAGAAAGAGGTTTGTGAAGCTGCTGATGGGGCGGTTTCTGTATGACAGGGACACGGCGGAGCTAATTGTGCGAATGGCGCAGCTTGCGCATATTCTGTGCAGCGACGCACCGGAGACAGTTTATAAAGGCGCGTGGGACGCGCTGTGCGAAGAAGAGGAGGAGCAGCAATGCGAATAGAGGACATTCCGGAGGAGGAGCGGGAGTACATTATTCCCGGGCATACGGGAGTATTCAAATACCGTGAGAAATACTGGATATACCTTGGCAAATGGGCGGGGTGGCGTGAGCACGACAGGATATACATAACGCCGGAAGGAATCGTTGTGGGCGTAATCGGCGAAGTGGACGTTGAGGCGGCGAGAGCCGCCGCCGAAAGAATTATTGCCGCCGGGGTAGGCGTGCACTTTAAGCAATAGTAAAGCTTTCCGGGGTTTGACCGGGCGGCGAGGAGATACCTCTTTACTGTACGCTTCGGCGGATTTGACAGTTTGCCGCCGGAAAAGAGGACTTCGTGCCGCCATACGACACATCCTGCCGGGAGGGCGCAGGTTCTTTTAACCTCTTGTTTCCTGCGCCGCCCGGTCAAGCCCCGGAGGGGGACAAGCTTCGGCGTTTTGCCGGGCGGAGTTTACGGTTATCCGCCCGTCATAGCATACCTCATTTCGAGAATTGTGTCCGGCGGGCGCGGGTGTTTGCAGACGAACCCCGCCGGGCAGGACGCCGAACCATTTTAGTATTTCCCATGAACCCTTTCGGAGCGCGGCGGGAGCTTTTCCCGCC